>Ga0213827_1000018_pt1 | contig 286489 bp, 254 predicted proteins | sample MC6MC0898MG_FD_180669 | JGI IMG/M metagenome (GOLD analysis project Ga0213827, IMG submission 180669) | Enriched soil aggregate microbial communities from Iowa State University, Ames, United States - MC6-MC0898-MG | ecosystem: Environmental > Terrestrial > Soil > Unclassified | place: USA... | reverse complement strand
TAGAAGCAGTAATTTCGCTTCTTTCTTTTGATTTATGAGTACCTTGACGCTGAGCAGCAAGATATTGTTTCACTTCTAAGTAAACCGCGTGCTTATTTGGCTCAATACCGAATACAGATTCGTCTAGAGTTACTTTTTTTCCGGTTTCTTTTCCTGATGTATTTAATACTACTAATTCCATTTTCTGATAATTACATAAGAATTTTTAGCTCCCGGAACAGCACCTTTTACTACTAAAAGATTTTGTTCTTGATCCACTTTTAATACTTGAAGGTTTTGTACAGTTACCTGCTTACCTCCCATTCTACCTGCCATTCTCATTCCTTTGAATACTCTTGAAGGATCCGATCCAGCACCGATAGAACCTGGAGCTCTAAGTCTGTTGTGCTGACCATGAGTAGCTTGCATTACACCTCCAAAACCGTGTCTTTTAACAACACCCTGGAAACCTTTACCTTTAGAAGTTCCTGTTACGTCAACATATTCACCTTCCATGAATAGATCAACTTTTACTTCTTCTCCTACTTTTACTTCGTCTACGAATTCTCTGTAGAATTCTACCAACTTAGCTTTAGGAGCAGAACCAGCCTTTTTAAAATGGCCAGCTAACGCTTTACCAACGTTCTTTTCACTCTTGTCATCGAAACCTAACTGAACAGATTTGTATCCGTCCTTTTCAATGGTTCTGACCTGTAAAACCGAGCATGGACCTGCTTGAATAACAGTACAAGGAATATTCTTCCCAGCCTCATCAAACAAAGATGTCATACCGATTTTTTTACCAATAATACCTGACATTATTTATATAATATGTTATAAAATTTTCTTGTATTCACTTTCATTTTTCGAGCGCTCAAGTAATTACCAAGTTTGAATTGGGCATACTCCTCCCCTAAAATGAGTGTGCAAATGTATGAATAAAATTTAATTTGACAAATATTTCTTGCAAAATATTTTGATTTTTAATCATTTAGAGATTTGCACAGATTTTGAAAACAATTTCTTCTGAATAATTTTTTAATTTTGAGAAAAAATTAATATGAAAAACATTTTCACCACATTTATTTTATTCTTCGGAGTCATTTCTTTTGCACAGACTGCAATTCCGTTTACAGGAAAAAGAGATTTTAATATTGAACAGGGAGCCAGTGGATCCGGAACTCCTGCTTATTATTTAGATGTAAAGAAAAACGGAAACGTACATTTTGGCTTTCTGCAAATCAATCAGGCCGACGGAAAGGAAACCAAAGAAGAGATCAACGCAGGAAAATACAACCCCAAAGTAATGAAGGTGCATTTCAAAACGTATAATGAAACCTTCTATGTGAAATTTGACAAAGAAAAAATCTACCTTACCGATGAAGCCGGCAACATCAAAAAAACTGACGACTGTTGTCCTGTTTCTGAAATGGCAGAACTAAACTGTAACTGCGAAAGTATTCTTTATAAATAATGAAAATTTTACAACTTCTTTTTGCTTTTCTTTTGGTTACCTCGTGCAACAACAAAGCAAAGGAACATCCTTATTCATTTTACTATTGGAAAACCCATCTCGCATTAAATGAAACAGAAAAAAAATCGTTGAATGAATCTACAGATTCGTTTTTGTACACCCGTTTTTTTGATGTGGATAAAGTCGGTGAAAAATTCCAGCCTGTTGCAGTGATTACAAAAGATAAAAGTTTTGAAACAGACAAACAAATTGTCCCGACCGTTTTTATAACAAATCAGACTTTTTTGCATATCCAAAAAGAAGAAATACATTTTCTGGCTGAAAGCATTCATCAGCTCATTCAAAAGAAAGCTAAAGATTATCAATTAAAAATCAACAACGAAATTCAAATCGATTGCGATTGGACGGCAGGAACCAAAGATGATTATTTTGAATTTTTAAAAGAGTTAAAAAAGATTTCACAAAAAGAAATCACCTGTACACTTCGGCTTCATCAGGTGAAAGATAAAAACATTACCGGAACTCCACCCGTTGAAAAAGTATACCTGATGTGCTACTCTACTTCGTCTCCTCTCGAAAATTCAGATAAAAATTCGATTTTAGATTTAAATATTATGACAAGCTATTTATCGAAGCTGGAAAATTATCCGATTAAAAAAATTGAAGTTGCACTACCTATTTATTCGTGGGGAATTGTTACCAATCATTTAGGAAAACACAAACTCATTAATGCACTTTCTGTAAAAGATCTAGATAATCCTGATTTCAAAAAAATTTCCGATAAAGAAATTGAAATTTTAAAAGACGGATTTTACTTTGGGAATTTCCTAAATAAAGGCTTCAAAATAAAGGTAGAAGAAATTTCACAGGAACAGCTAGAAAGCGCCACAAAATTTTTAGACAAAAAAATTAGCACTTACAACATCATATATTATCAATTAGATAGTAAATTTGTAGAAGGGCGGAATTTTAAATAGATGGAAGCAGGAAGTTTGATGATGGAAGTTTCCAAAAACAAAAAAATAAATAAAACACCAAAAATTAACATGAAAAAATATATTCTAACCATAGCTGTAGCATCACTTTTCTACACCAAGACTGAAGCTTGTGCATGGTCTGATCCGGATCATGATTATTTTAATCTTTTCACGCAGAGCATTATAAAAGACAAATCGTATCTTCCTTTTTTACATAATTATTCTGACCGTTTTTATACCAATTACAAGCAGTCTCAGATTCCTAATGAAAACATAGAATCGTGGAAGAAATTCTTCGGCAATCAGCTTAGTTATACAGAGACCGATTATCTGGTGAATAAAATCTCAATGACAGATTTGAATGATCTGAAAAAAGGCAATCCCAATAATCAGTTATTGAAAAAATTGGGTTCAGGTTTTTATACAAAATACCGAGAAGCAATAGATTATTTAATTGAAGCAAAATATCTGGAGCCTTACATGAAAATAAATTATGTAGAAAGTCCGGATTCTTTTTATTACCGCGAAAATGAAAGTGATAAAAATGCGACTCAATTAGATTACAACAAGACCGTTTCGGCTTTAACCTCTTTATACAATGCAGCCAAAAATCCAGAAATCAAACAGCGATACGGTTATCAATTGGTGAGATTTAACCATTATACGAGAAATTTTGATGCCGCTTTGGAGGCATTTAAAAAATATGTACAACCTATTTCTTTAAAAGGTGCACCTTATTATATGGCGCTCGATCAATTGGCAGGAGCGCAAAGAGGTTTGGAAATGGGAACTGAGGCTAATTGGAATTTCTTTCAGGTTTTTATGAAATCTAAAAGCCGTAAAGAATCTGCATTTATATCAATGAAACTTTCAGACACGGCTTCTTTCAACAACATTATGAAACGAGCCGGAACGAATGAGGAAAAAAACATGGCATATTTTCTTTTAGGTTATGAAGATTTTACCAACCCCATTCCGATGATGGAAAAGATGTATGACATTGATCCCGATTCTGAGATTTTAAAAGTAATGGCAGCAAGAAGCATCAACGAGTTGGAAAGAAATTATCTTCCGACCTATTATTATGCTTCAAAAGATTCTAACTCAACTTCAGCTAAAAAAGATACCACCGCAGAAAAACCGGAAGTAAAGAAAAAGGAATTGAGTTTTTGGCAGAAAATAGTTCTCTTCTTTAAAAACCTTTTTGGTGGTAAGAAATCTGATAAAACCAACGATAAATCTGAGCAAAGTAATGATGATCTGTTTGCAAATCCGGACAGAATTCCAACGTATGTAAAGAACAATTCTTATTACTATTCTGAGAATGAAAACCAAAAAGATTTCTTAGATGATCTGGAAAAATTCACAGCCAAAACCAAAGAAAAATCTAAAGATGAATATTGGCAGATTGCAGATGCTTATTTAAAATTCCTTAAAAAAGATTATGAAGAAAGCAGCGAAATTTTAGCAGATATAAAAACCAGCAATCCGGAATATCTTGAAGAAATCAAGAGAATGAAAGTGCTGAATGATATTGTTTCTCAACCTAAAATTGATGCAGATTACGAAGATCATTTAATGAAAGATTATGCTGAATATTTTGTTGAAAAACCACCGGTTAAAAAAGACAGTTCAGAAATCAATGAATACGATTATTACGGTGAAGTTCCTTCCACAAAAGATTTTCTGAAAGATGTTTTAGCTAACCGCTATTTCCTTCAGGGCGAAGATGGAAAATCTTTCCTGATGAATAACAAACTTTCTGATCTTCAATACAACCCAAATTCAAACTTGGTAAAAAGCGTTGAAGAGTTTTACAGAAAACCAAATAAGACCCAGTTTGAGCAGCAAATTATCGCCAAAAACCTTGATGCTGTAGGAAATATTGATGCCTTCTTTGCCAATATTTATGGTGACAGAGCGATGAGATCAGCAGATTTTGATAAAGCAAAATCATACTATCAAAAAGCTTTAAGCTTTGCAGGAATTCCTCGGGACAATTACGAAAAATACAATCCAGACACCGGAAAATATGAGAAACTGGTTTACAATGGTGAAAATTACGATGGTTACAACGGTATTTCGAGCTTAGTTTTTGGTCATAATGTTTGGGAAAGCTACCAAAGTCCTGAAGCAGAAAGTATGAAAGCTGAAGATTTTACCGCATTTCCATTTATTAAATCCAAAATGAATAAACTTGAATTGGCAGATGCATTAATTCAACTTAAAAAAATAGGAAACGGAAGAGATGCAAAAGCGGCTAATGCCAATCAACTGATCGGAAATCTCCTATACAACACATCAATTCTTGGGTATTATAGAGAGCTTTTTGTGATGGATATTGACAACAGCAATGGCGGAAAATATGATTTCTGGAATACCAAAAGAGAAAATCCGTATCAGTATTATTACAAGAATTTCACCTACACAACTTTTATAGAACCTGATAATTTTGACTTAGCCATCAATTATTACAAAAAAGCGTACGACCTTTCTAATGACAGAGAACAGAAAGCAAGAGTGCTTTTCCAAATGGCAAGTGCAGAACAAGGGAAATATTATCAGTACGAAGCGAAAAACCAAGCAAACATTGATTATGCTGATCCTAAATGGTCTGAGAAAAACGATGCTCACGAAAAACAAATGGGTGATCTGAAAAACCAGAAATACAGAACTTATTTTGCTCAGCTCAAATCTCAATATTCAAATACAGAAACCGCCCGCGAACTTTTGGGAAGCTGTACGTACTTTGATTATTTTATGAAGCGATAAGTTTAAAAATGAAGCCTTACAGATTTTTGTAAGGCTTTAATTTTATTCTAATTCAAAAGGGTCGTAAAGAAAAGGTTTTGATTTAACAACTACAGGTGAACCATCCTCGTTTAATGCTTTGCCATGAAAAGCACCAGGATTATCATGATACGTTTTCTCAACCTCTCTAAACTTTGCTCTGCTTATTTTCAGGATTTCTTTGTCGTTTCGTAAATAGATATCCTTTGGCTTTTTATCAATTCCAATTGCTGTAAAATGATACTTATTTTGTGAATCTTCAAGTTCTAAAATCAAACCCGGTAATCCCTCAAAAACATACGGACCGTTGTTTATGGGAACTTCTGTCGTGTACCAAGCGATAAATTCTCTTCCTCGGTATTTTACGGTTGCCTTTTTACATTGATAACCGAGAATTTTCTTCGATTCGTTATGAAGTTGCCATTTGAACTCAGGCTGACTTTCTTCATATTCATATTTTGTTTTGTATTTTCTTTGGTAAGTAATCTTCCTGTCAACAGTAGATTTCAAACTTTCCGTTTCCCATAAAGATTTATACATTAAAAACTGGTTCATTTCTTTTACTCCGTTAGTTTCGAGATGAGAAAATTTTTCAGACAAAGAATCTTTCGTCAATGTTTTAGTATCGCTAAACTTCGAATAGTTTTCGCCAATTTGCAACACACACAACCCCTCTCTCGGATTTTGAGACAGTTTAATATCTTTTAAAAATTTAAATTGATAATATATATTGAGGTGACTCTTCTCAAAAACCTTTGCAGAATATGTAGATGGTTTCATTGAAAAATCGCCCTGAGTAATTTTCAACTGTGCTGAAATTACAGCCGAACAAAATATCAGAATTGAAAATAAAAACTTCATCATATAAAACTTTAAGCACAAAAGTAGGGTGAAAAATTAATTCATTCTAATTTATTTTTCAAAAACACACTCCAATGTGATAAATAGTAAATCTATTTATTTTGTTTCAAAAGCCATTCTTCATGCTTCTTTTTGAAGAAATCGTGTTTATAATCCTGATTTCTTTTTGCAGCATCTATAGAATGTGAAGCATGAATGTCTTCATCTTCTTCAGCAAAATCAGCGAGCTTTTCGTAATAGCAATGCAATTGGTCAAGCTCTTTTTCAGTAAGATCCTCGATGTCAACAATTCTATTGCTCGCTTTTTCGTTGGCAGCGATGAGTTCATTTAATTTAATCTGAATGGCTTTAGAATCTTTATTTTGAGATTTTTGAATCAGGAAAACCATCAGAAAAGTAATAATTGTTGTTCCTGTATTGATGACCAATTGCCAAGTTTCGGAATAATTAAAAACAGGTCCGGAAGCCGCCCACATTACTACGATGGCAACTGCTCCTAAAAATGCATAAGAACTACCCGTAAATTTTGTCGCCCAGTTTGAAAACTTCTCAAAAACACTGCTATCTGATGTTGCCATTATTTTTTTATTAAAAGTAGCGAAAAACACTCATCTGTAGTAACAAGTATTTTATTAAAAAAAAGAAAGCCTCTGAAAAAATTCAGAGGCTCTCCCGATATAGATAAAACTATTACTTGAAAATTATCTATTAAAACTTATAATTGATTTGTGCTGAGAAATTTCTTGGCTGAATCTGGTCAATATATCCTCCTCTGAAATAAGAACTATATCCTACTGCATCAAAGATATTATTGAAAAAGACTCTTAAACCTAATCCGTTTTTGAACTTGTAGCCAACTTGTGCATCAACTGTTGTGTATTCCGGCATATTGAATGGTTTTTCTCCTGGCTGTGTTCCGTTTACATGTCCTCCAACTGCAGTAGTATAAGTTTGTTTATAATCATCAACAGGTCTTGTTCCCACATAATAAATACCTGCTCCAATATCAAGACCATCTAAAACTCCTTGATTGAATTTATAATTTAACCATCCATTAGCCGAATGTTTCGGAGTATTAATCGGCGCAGAACCATTAACGAATGAAGGACTATCCTGGTATTGAGCATCTACATAAGCCCAACCTGTCATAATCTGTAAATTTGGAAGAATTTTTCCTATTAATTCTACTTCCATCCCTCTTCTTTTAAGTTCTCCTGCCAAAGCATATGTTCCTGTCCCATTGTTACCGCTTAAAATTTCGTAAGATAAATTATCTGTTTTTATATCAAAAAAGGTAAGATTGAAACGCAATTTTTCATTTAACCAATCAGATTTAATTCCTGCTTCCCATTGTTTTGTTGTTGAAGCACCTACAGTTCCTCCGGTAGCCAATACATTATTTGCACTTCGCAAACCTGTAGTCGTAGTATATGAACCAAAAACATTCATATTTTCAATTGGCGAGATCATCAATCCGAAAGATGGATTCCAAGCGTAATTTCTCTCTTTATCTGAACCATTTAATCTGCTGTAGCGAACTCCCAAATGTGCCTTTAAATATTTATTAAAAGTAACTACATCCTGAGCCATTAAACCTACTGTCGGAGTTAATGCATTTACAATAGGATTTTTTTTAATCAAAGTAAAGTTTCCAGCATCAATATTTGAAGGAAGAATATTATTAATATCATTTAAAACATTGATTCTGTCAACAGTTTTTGAATCATAAGAAGTGGTAGTTACATCAGATTCTTTCCAATCAAAACCAACCTGAAAAGTATGCTTCATAAAACCTGTCATTACATCTGTCCCAATGAAATCAACTTGAAAAACTTTATTCAAATCTTCACGCTCAGATTTTGCTAAACTTCTATCTCTAAATTCATTCGGATTATTACGATCAATTGGTGCTAAAGATGCACCTACTATATTGGTATTATAAGAAGAACTCATAAATGCAGCTCTTAATTTCAATTTATCTGTAAGCTTTCTAGTAGCTGTTGTAGAGAAATTAAAAGTTGTAGTTTCCGCATTATCAGTAGCAAAACCTAAAAATTTTCTTCCCGGCATCTTGTAAATAGCTTCAGTATCTCCTTTCGCTAAATTTACCGTTCCTCTATCCGGGGTTGTATTGTTTTTCATGTAATCCATTTCGGTAACGATTTCCGTTTTATCATCCGGACGGAAAGCAACTGATGGATTTACATAAATACGATCTGTATTTACAAATCTTCTGAAACTATTATTATCTTGATAAGCCGCATTTAAGCGAACTGCAATCTTACCTTTATTATCTAAGACTCTCTGAAAATCAACAGTCGGTCTGTAAAAATCCCAACTTCCATATCTGAAACCAACATTAGTCTCATTAATAAATTTTGGAATTTTAGTAACCACATTAATCACTCCTCCTGCAGAACCAAGTCCATCACCAATTCCCTGCGTAACCGCAGCAGAACCTTTAATCACCTGAATACTTTCTACACCTTGCATATCGGTAAGCATTCCTCCAGTACGAAAATCAGAATCCATCATGACTCCGTTTTTCAAAACAGGAACTCCACGGTATCCTCTTATAGACATACTTTCTCTGATTCCGCCATAGCTTCCAAATTGAGTAACACCCGGAATATTTTTTGCAACATCAGTTACGGTAAGTCCACCCAAATCTTCAATTACTTTGTGAGAAACTACAGAGATGCTTTGAATTTGGTCTCTTGGTTTAAGAGGTAATCTTGTAATCACTTCCAAACCTTCAGGTTGTTTGTTTTTCTCTCCAAAAAGTTCTACTTCTTCGATTGTGGTTTCTTTTCTGATTGTATCATTTGCTTTTTGTTGTGCTTTAGAAAAAGCTACTCCCAAAATTAGCAATGAGACAGATACCGTTTTTTTCATTTCATAAATTTGAAACAAAAATATTATTTTTATTGATTCTAAATAAATTATAACAACTGACAATTGTCACTTAAGTTAAATTTATCATAAAACACACTCTTTTTTTAAAGAATGATCAAAAATATGTAGTTGTTATTTTAATTCGATGGATATTTTATCGCCTTATCAATCTCGATTGGATTGTTTTCTCTACGCATTGATTTTCTTCGTTCATCTGACATTCCTTTTAGCTGGTCTAAACTTTTTATCTGAACACTGGAAACGTAAAATGTAGTTTCAGGATTCGTATTAGATTTGAAAGCTTCTGCGATATCCTGCAAAGGATCGTTGTAAAGCTCTAACTGTTTTTTTGCAATGATTTTCTCCGTAACGGGAAGTGGTTTTTTCCCAGCAAAACTTTCAAGGAACTTAGCTTCATACGTTTTAGGTAGTTTCATACTTTTTGAAAGCTTAAATATGAAATTATTCTTATCGTCTTCAATCTCGAAAATCAATCCGGGAAGTCCTCGGAATTTGTACGGACCTTCGCTCAGATTAACATCTTTTGAAAACCATGCGATCCAATTTCTTCCGCCAAAAGTTGTCGTTGCTTTTTGTAAAGTATATTGCCCGTCAACTTTGGTATCATTTAGCAGTTTCCAAGTCATTTTGTCGGTTGATTTTAAAGAGAAAAAATCATTCATTAAAATCAATGAAGTGTTTTCAAAAGAGTTCTTTTTTCTGACAAGAGCAGGAAGATGATCATCCCATCTTGACACTCTTTGATCACGGATAATATTTAAAGAATCAGTTTCCGCATAAGAATAAGGATAAAATTTCACATCACTAGGATTGATATCCAAAATCATATTTTCGGCAGCCAATTGAGTTGCTGTTGAATCTAATTTATAGTGAAACTGATAAATAAAACGATGTGTCTGTGCTGAAATGATTAAAGGAAACAATAATAAAATCAGTTTTTTCATATTTTAATTTTAATCAAAAATATCAATACCATTTGAATTAATATTAATTTGTTACTAAATATTTAGTTAAAACATTTTTAAAATTTAAACCAAAAAAAATCCCTCTTCTTTCGAAAAGGGATTTATATTTAAGGTGTTGCTAAAAAACTTCCGACTTCCATCATCCATCTTCCAGCAATTTTATCACACTTTAATTTCAACGTCAACTCCTGAAGGAAGTTCTAATTTCATTAGAGCATCAACAGTTTTAGAAGAAGAAGAGTAGATATCCATCAATCTCTTGTGAGCTGATAATTGGAACTGCTCTCTTGCTTTCTTGTTTACGTGCGGAGATCTCAACACTGTGAAGATTCTCTTATTCGTTGGCAATGGAATTGGTCCGTTTACAACAGCACCAGTAGCCTTTACCGTTTTTACGATTTTCTCAGCAGACTTGTCTACCAAGTTGTAATCGTAAGATTTTAGTTTTATTCTGATTCTTTGTGACATTTCTTTACTTTAAAAAATTAACCTTTTGCTTTAGCAATGATATCTTCAGCAACGTTTTGAGGAGTAGCTTGGTACTTCTCTAATTCCATAGAAGAAGTAGCTCTTCCTGATGAAAGTGTTCTTAGAGTAGTAACATATCCGAACATTTCAGATAATGGAACTGAACCTTTGATTACAACGGCACCGTTCTTTTCTTCTTGTCCACTGATTGTACCTCTTCTCTTGTTAAGGTCACCAATGATGTTACCCATATATTCTTCTGGAGTTACAACCTCCAGTTTCATAATAGGCTCCATAATTACTGGCTTAGCAGCACGTCCCGCTTCTTTAAATCCTAATTTAGCAGCTAATTCAAAAGAAAGTGCATCAGAATCCACTGCGTGGAAAGATCCGTCTTTAAGAGTAACTTTAATACCTTCAACTTCGAAACCAGCCAAAGGACCGTTCTTCATTGCAGCCTTAAAGCCTTTTTCAATTGCAGGAACAAATTCTCTAGGAACGTTACCACCTTTGATCTCATTGATGAATTCTAAACCAACTTTACCTTCGTCAGCAGGTCCTAGTTCAAATACAATATCAGCAAATTTACCTTTACCTCCAGATTGTTTTTTGTAAACTTCTCTGTGCTGAGCAACTTTTGTAAGATTTTCTTTGTATTCTACCTGAGGCTGTCCTTGGTTAACTTCAACTTTGAATTCTCTTCTCATACGGTCAACAATGATATCCAAGTGAAGCTCACCCATACCAGAGATAATCGTTTGTCCTGAAGCCTCATCAGTTCTAACCGTAAACGTAGGATCTTCTTCAGCCAATTTAGCTAGAGCGTTACCCATTTTATCCTGGTCAGCCTTAGTCTTAGGCTCAACAGCGATACCAATTACGGGATCAGGGAAAACCATCGATTCTAGAACGATTGGGTTTTTCTCGTCACACATTGTATCACCAGTTTTGATAGATTTGAATCCAACAGCAGCACCAATATCACCAGCTTCAATATATTCTACCGGGTTTTGCTTGTTAGCGTGCATCTGATAGATTCTAGAGATTCTTTCTTTATCTCCTGAACGAGTGTTCAAGATATAAGAACCTGCATCTAGTCTTCCAGAGTATGCTCTGAAGAATGCCAATCTTCCTACGAAAGGATCGGTAGCAATCTTAAATGCTAAAGCCGCGAAAGGCTCGTTTACGTCTGGCTTTCTGAAAATTTCAGCGTCAGTTCTTGGGTCAGTACCTTTGATATCATCTTTATCCAATGGAGAAGGCAAGTATTTACATACTGCATCCAACATAAACTGTACTCCTTTATTCTTGAATGAAGAACCACAAGTCATTGGGATAATAGATAAATCGATAGTAGCAGCTCTTAATGCAGCATTGATTTCTTCTTCTGTAATTGAATCCGGATCTTCGAAGAATTTCTCCATCAAAGTTTCATCATACTCAGAAACAGCTTCTACTAATTTCTCTCTATATTCCAGAACTTCATCCTTCATGTCCTCAGGAATTGGAACTACCTCGAAAGTAGCACCTTGTCCAGCTTCATCCCAGATGATCGCTCTGTTTTTAATTAAGTCTACAACACCTTTAAAATCTTCTTCAGCACCGATTGGTAAAACGATTGGAACTGCGTTTGATCCTAACATTGTCTTAACCTGGTTTACCACGTTAAGGAAGTCAGCACCTTGTCTGTCCATTTTGTTTACGAATCCCATTCTTGCAACTTTGTAGTTGTCAGCAAGTCTCCAGTTTGTTTCAGACTGAGGCTCTACTCCATCTACAGCAGAGAAAAGAAATACCAATCCATCCAATACTCTCAAAGATCTGTTTACTTCTACTGTGAAGTCAACGTGTCCCGGTGTATCGATGATGTTGAAGTGGTAAGGTTTAGTATCAGCTAAAGGTTTTCCTTGGTCTGTTGGAAAGTTCCAAGAACAAGTAGTTGCAGCAGAAGTAATAGTAATACCTCTTTCTGCTTCCTGCTCCATCCAGTCCATTGTAGAAGCACCATCGTGAACTTCACCAATTTTGTGATTTACACCTGTATAGAATAAAATTCTTTCTGTAGTGGTAGTCTTACCCGCATCAATGTGCGCAGCAATACCGATATTTCTTGTAAATTTAAGATCTCTTCCCATTTCAGATTAGAATTTAAAGTGTGAAAACGCTTTGTTAGCTTCCGCCATTTTGTGAGTATCACTCTTTTTCTTATAAGCAGCTCCTTCTTCTCTTGAAGCGGCTACAACTTCATTAGCCAATTTCAAAGCCATAGACTTATCATTTCTCTTTTTAGAATAGCTAATTAACCATTTCATTGCCATAGAAATTTTTCTATCAGCTCTGATTGGCATAGGAATCTGGAAGTTAGCTCCACCTACTCTTCTAGAACGTACTTCTACGTGAGGCATAACGTTAGTTAATGCATCTTTCCAGATTTCAAGGGCAGTCTTTTCAGTTTCTCCTTTTTTTGTTTCTACGATATCCAATGCATCATAGAATATTTTGAATGCGATTGACTTCTTACCGTCAAGCATCAAGTTGTTTACGAATCTAGTTACCAATTGATCATTAAATTTTGGATCTGGTAACAACGGTCTTTTTTTCGCTTTTGTCTTTCTCATTGTTTCTGTACCTTATTTAATGATTATTTTTTCTTACCTTTAGCTGGAGCAGCTGCTGCTTGACCTGGCTTAGGTCTCTTAGCTCCATACTTAGATCTTCTTTGAGTTCTTCCGTTAACTCCAGCAGTATCTAACGCACCTCTTACGATGTGGTATCTAACTCCTGGTAAATCTTTTACTCTCCCCCCGCGTACCAATACTATCGAGTGCTCTTGAAGATTATGTCCTTCACCTGGGATATAGGCGTTAACTTCTTTACCGTTTGAAAGTCTTACCCTTGCAACTTTTCTAAGTGCAGAGTTAGGTTTCTTAGGTGTGGTAGTATATACTCTCGTACATACACCTCGTCTTTGTGGACAAGAATCAAGTGCAGCCGATTTACTCTTCTTGGTAAGTGCGACTCTTCCTTTTCTAACTAATTGTTGAATAGTAGGCATTTAATTGCTTTTATTTTAGGGTGCAAAAATAATAATAATTTTTTAATTGACAAGCAGTTAAGTAGAAATAATAATCTTTATTTAATTTAAACTAACCTTATGATTATATACAATTTACAGCAGACAGAGGCGTACAGCAAATTATAAAAAATTTCATAGTTTCAAAATCAAACCTTAATTTTAACTCTGAACACATATATTTCTTGATTTATTTTAATTAATTCAATGTTAAACTGTATAATCTTCATTGAAGAATTTTACAGTCAAAACAAATCAATCCCAATTATATTGAAAAAATCGGTCATAGTTATCTTCTATGGAATCATGCTTATTTCGGCATAATATTTCCTTCATTTAGAAATATAAAAATAAACTTATGAAAAATGCCAACATTATCGGCTTAAAAGAAACCGACTGTCAAAACATTTCAGAAAAACTGAACATCTTGCTTGCAAACTACTCTGTATTTTATCAAAATACAAGAGGCTCTCACTGGAATATTAAGGGTGAACAATTTTTCACACTACACCCCAAGTTTGAAGAGCTATACAACAGTTTAGTTTTAAAAATAGATGAAATTGCAGAACGTATATTAACTTTAGGAGCAACTCCTGCGCATAATTATTCAGATTACCTTCAGGTCTCTACTATTAAAGAAAGCAAAGAAGTAAATGACGGCAATAAAAGTATAGAAATCATCCTGAATTCTTTTAAAGTAGTCATCGATTTGCAAAGAGAACTTTTAGACATTACAGACAAAGCTGGCGACGAAGGTACCAACTCGCAAATGAGCGACTATATTACAGAACAGGAAAAAGAAGTTTGGATGTACAATTCTTATTTAGGGAAGTAAAAACAAGACAAAAATCATTAAAATATTTAAAAAATCGTCTTACATTTAGGCGATTTTTATTTTAAATAACTTAAATTTGTGTTAAAATTACACAATATGCAAAATATGACTTTCAACTCCATTCTCGACAACGATTTCTATAAAATTACCATGCAAAATGCTGTGGTAAAACTTTTCCCAAGTCAAACCGTTAAATACGAATTTATCAACCGTGGAAAACATCATTTCCCGGAAGGTTTTGATCATGCTTTAAGAGAAATAGTAAATAAAATGGCAGAACTTAAATTAACTAAAGATGAGAAAAAGTTCTTAGCCAAAACCTGTCCTTATTTAGACTTACCTTACCTTGATTTTCTTGAAGGTTATCATTACGATCCGTCTGAAGTGAAAATTTTACAAACAGGCAATGATCTTTCTGTTACCGTTGAAGGACTTTGGTACAGAACAATTCTTTGGGAAGTCCCATTACTTGCTTTGATTAGCGAATTGCATTACGAAATGAATCATATGGAAAGAGATTCAAACGAAACAGTGATGGCAAAAACATTAGAGAAAGCAGATTCATTAAATAAATTAGGAGTAACATTTGCCGAATTTGGCACAAGAAGAAGACATTCTTATAAGGTACAGAATCTGGTTATGGAAGCTTTAACACAGAAAAAAGAATCTACATTTATAGGAAGCTCTAATGTGCATTTTGCTATGAAATATGGTGTAAAGCCAATTGGAACTCACGCTCACGAATGGTTTATGTTCCACGGAGCCGAGTTTGGATTTAAAATGGCCAACGAATTAGCCCTTGAACATTGGGTTGACGTTTATCGTGGTGATTTGGGAGTAGCACTTTCAGACACTTATACTACCGATGTTTTCTTCCAGCAATTCGATAAAAAATTCGCAAAACTTTTCGACGGCGTTCGTCACGACAGTGGTGATCCGCTAGAATTTGCCGACAAAACCATTGCTCACTACAAACGACACGGAATTAACCCTTTATTTAAATATATTATTTTTTCTGACGCTTTAAATCTTGAAAAAGTAGAAGAAATTACCAATTACTGTAAAGGAAAAATTGGCGTTTCTTTTGGAATAGGAACCAACCTCACCAATGATGTCGGTTTAAAACCAATGAATATCGTTATGAAATTAATTGGCGTTCAGGCTCCGAACAAAGAATGGATTCCTACCGTAAAACTTTCGGATGAGCACGGAAAATACACCGGTGACCTAAAAATGATTGAGCTTGCAAAGGAATTTTTAAGAATTAAAGATTAACGTTTAGGGCTCAGACTTATAATTTAAATTGCTATTGATCATGAAACTAAAAATTTATTTATCTCTTACCTTTTTGATCGGAATTCTATCCTTTGCCCAACAAAAGAAAACCGAAAAACCTAAATTCAATCAGGAGTTAGCAACATCTCTTGGCGCAGATAAATATGGTATGAAAGCTTACACTATTGTAATGCTTACAACAGGCTCTGCAAAATTTGAAGACAAAGCAAAAATGGGAGAATTAATGAAAGGACACATGACCAACATCGGAAAATTAGCTGACGAAGGAAAAATTATTGTAGCAGGTCCGTTCTTAGAAAAAAATAAAGAAAATTACCGCGGAATGTTCATCTTCAACACCAAGTCAAAAGAAGAAGCCGAATCTTGGGTAAAAACAGACCCTGCTGTTGCAGCCGGAATTTTCAGCTATGAAATTTTTCCTTGGTATGGTTCTGCAGCGTTGCCGTTGTATTTGAAACATCATGATGAGATTTCAAAAGAGAATCCTTAAAATAATTTTTAAACCGAGCAGAACCCATCATGCGATATCATTGTAGCAATGAAAAAAATAATAAGCATTTTTGTATTACTTCATCTAGCGTTTTTCTGTACAGCTCAAAATAGTAAGCACAGCGAAATTAGAGATTTAGGATATATTGGCAAAATACACTCAGTTACAACTAAAATATTTCAAGATTCACTTAATAATAAAAAATCCGACTCTCTAATTTCTACCAAAACCCGATATTATAATAAAGAAGGAAACGCAACAGAAGAATTATTTCAAAGTGGCAACTATTCTCAAATCGTTAATTATGAATACAAAAACGGAATAAGAAGAGGTTATTCTGTAATAAATAAAGATGGAGAAACAAAAATGAGAGCTGAAATCATTCACCAAAAGGAAGGTTACATCACCAATATTTATATTCTTTATGATAAATTAATTGCAAAAAATGTATACAAATACGACGAGCATTTAAAAATAAAAACCGTTACATACACTACTTACAATATTGAAAATGGTAAAATGAAGGGCAGTTCGGTCAGCACATATTATCATGACAAAGAAGGTTTTATTTCCGGGTATGATTCAAAAGATTTATTTACATCCAAAACAGACACATACAGGTTTCAAATTTTACGAAAAGATGCCCATAAAAATCCAGACAAACTGATTTTACTAAAAAACAACCTCCCGTTTCAAATCCATTTAGTAAATATTGAATACCGCCAATAATCTAAACCTAAATCAGCTAAATAGCATGGATTTGTGTACTATTCTTGTATCTAAAACATAATAAAGAAATCGCAAAAGACAATTCTTAAATACTAACCTCGCAAATTCTGTGAGGTTTTTTCTTATCTTTAATTAAAACTAAACCACCATGAAAACCATCGAAGAAGTTCTGAAAAAATTAGACGAAATTATTCTCTGGAGCAAAGCAAACCAAAGTCCGGTTGGGTATTTTGCGTGTACTTACAGAATTATGACCGCTCAGGTTTTGAAAGGAATTCAGCAGAAAAAATTTGAAGACAATCTAAGAATGACTTTGCTCGACATTACTTTTGCAACAAGATATTTAGAAGCATGGGAAAATTATAGCAAAGGAAAAAAATGCTCAAATTCATGGTATTTAGCTTTTGAAGCTACAAAAAACAAAAATCTTCTCATTCTTCAGCATCTATTTCTTGGTATAAATGCGCACATCAATTTAGACTTGGGAATTTCTGCAGCATCGATTATGCCTTATCGAAAAATCACTCCTTTGAAAAAAGATTTTGAAAATATCAATTCGGTTATTGCCTCGATTAATCAAAATGTTCAGGATTCTTTAAACAAAATCTGTTACCCAATCAATCTCATCGACAAAATTTCCAACGGGAAAGACAATGCTATTTTAGATTTTGCCATTTCAAAAGCGAGAGTCAGCTCATGGACAACGGCAGTGATTTCATCAAACACTCCAAAATTTCTGAAAGATTCAGTTACGAATATTGTAGACTATGCTGCTGCAAAAGTTGCATCACAAATTTTAAATCCTAAATTACTTTCGTCAGCTTTAGCCAAAGAACTGAAAAATTACGAAAGCAATGATATCGTGAAAAACATTGAGATTTTAGAAAAGACAAAAACAAACTAATTATTCAACATTAAGGGTTTCCGTAAAGAAAATCTTTTTTTGTTTTTGTAATTTTGAGAAATGGAAATGACTTATTTGATCATTGGATGTCTTGCCGGAGGAATTATCGGCGCTATTTTGATTTATTTTATCTTGAAATCTTCTATGGTTTCAAGAAATTCTTATGATGAGCTCAATCATTTAAATATTAGATGTAATGCAGATCTAGAAAATTCAAATCTTAAAATTCAGGATTTAGATCAAATCATTAAAAATGAAAAAGAAAATAATCTTCAGCAATCTGATCTTTTAAATGATCTCAAAGCAGAATTTGCAAAAGTTTCTGCCGAAAACACTTTTTTGAAAGCTCAAAAAGAAGAAACAAAAAAAATTCAGGAAGAAGGAAAATTACAGTTTGAAAATTTAGCCAACAAAATTTTAGAGGAAAAAACAGAAAAATTTACGACATTAAATCAAAACAACCTTAAAAATATCCTCGAACCTTTTCAGGAAAAAATTACCGATCTCAAAAACCGTGTGAATGAAGCCTATGAAAAGGAAAACAAGGAACGATTCTCATTAGGCGAAAGAGTTAAAGAACTCGCTTTATTGAATCAACAAATCTCTGAAGATGCAAAAAGGCTCACCAAAGCATTAAAAGGCGAAAGCAAAACCCAGGGAAATTGGGGCGAAATGATATTGGAAAGTATTTTAGAGAAATCCGGATTGGTAAAAGGAAGAGAATATTTTCTGGAGCACGAACTTCGTGACGAAGATAACAAAGCGTTATTTTCAGAATTTTCCGGTAAAAAAATGCGCCCGGATGCGGTTGTAAAATACCCTGACGAAAGAAATGTAATCATCGATTCTAAAGTTTCTCTGACCGCTTTTACCGAACTTGTCGATGAAACAGATTCTGATATTTACCAAATCAAAATCAGCCAACATTTATCTTCCATCAAAACTCACATTAGTCAATTGAGCCAAAAAGCTTACGATGATTACGGAAAATCACTAGACTTTGTCATGATGTTTATTCCTAGTGAACCTGCATATATTGCCGCTATGCAGGCTGATCAAAATCTTTGGAATTTTGCTTACGAAAAAAGAATTTTACTTTTAAATCCCAGCAATCTGATCACTTCATTAAAACTGATCGCCGATCTTTGGAAAAGAGAATATCAAAACAAAAATTCTATGGAAATTGCCGATCGCGGCGCCAAATTATATGACAAGTTTGCTGGCTTTGTAGAGAATCTTGAAAAGGTTGGAAAAAATTTGGACTTAGCAAAAAATGTTTACAATGATGCTTTCAAACAGTTATCTACAGGAAATGACAATCTGATTATTCAGACCCAGAAACTAAAATCTTTAGGAATTAAAAATAAGAAAGAGCTACCGCAAAGCCTTATTGACAAAGGCAACTTTCTAGAAACAGAAAAAAAATTAAATTCCAAAGATTGATTATATGTTTTCCTTTGCAGCCTATTCTTATCCAAAATCTGAATCTTATAAAGAGATCCTGCTTTCATCGATTGCTGCCGGTCTTTTAATCTATATGTTCCTGATTGTTTTTCAACCTTTTGGGACAGAAAACTTCCGGCACCAATATAAGTATCTCTTACTTTTTCCTTATTCCGTTATCTTTGGATCAGCTTTCTTTGCTGCAGAACTAAGTATTATTCGTTTCAGAGACTGGAACATCGGATCCGAATTGCTGAAGGTGACAGGTATTCTTTTTTCAGCCTCTATCCTATCTTATTTTTACAATGCTTTGTTCATAAGCCATATTACACTCAGCTTAGGCAATTATCTTTATATGCTTCTGTATTGCCTGGCGTTGGGAATCCCTATTTCCACCATTTATATATTGTCAAGGTATATTTATTTGAAAATGACTCACGAAAAAATAGCAGAAGAGGTCTCCCGGCAACTTGCAGGTCAAGATAATCCAATCGTTGCCACATTCAATAAAGTATTAAGCATATCTGCAAATAATACGGATTTGCAGATTCATGAAGAAAACTTTATCTGTGCACAGTCTATGGAAAACTACTGCTCAATATATTTTTCGGAAAATGGTCAAATGAAAAAACTTGTAGTCAGAATAAGCCTCTCAAAACTTTTGGATCAGGTTCAGACAGATTCTATAAAGAAATGTCATCGTTCCTTTATTGTTAATTTAAATCAGGTTAAAAATCTTAAAGGAAATGCACAGGGTTACAGACTTTTTCTTTCCGAAATTGATTTTGAGATCCCGGTTTCAAGAAGTTTTATTTCGTCAATTGTTCCAAAATTAAAATCTTCAAAAGTCTGATATTTGCTACCGGTCACATTCTTTTGTCATTCATCACTTTCATTTGGCTGACTTTCTTTCAATCTTCATTTTTGTTCAAAATTATAAGCAATGAACAAAACTATTTCTTTCTTCTTCCTTTTTATTCTAGGATTTTCTGTCTACTACTTCGTTGATCTATTTTATTTTAAAAGTATTCAAACCTTCGTTAAAGAATTATCCGGGAGTAAAGCTCTCGCCCATGTCGTAGCATACTGTGTCACAATGGTCCCACTCATCATTATCTTAAAAATCATATTTCCGGAGAAGAAAATCCTCAGCCTTTTCTCGATTAACAAGTCCGTTCTAAAAGGTTTTTTGACAGCTTTTATAGGCACGCTTCCTATGCTTCTCGGCTATTGTATATATTTTAAACTGGTACAAAGTATTAATTTTCAATCTCTATTCATTAATAGTATTTCATCACCTTTTTTTGAAGAACTTATTTTCAGGGCATTTCTTATAGGGACTCTATACAGATTTACCAGGCTGGGATTTATTACTTCTGCCTTATTTGGATCATTATTGTTTGCTCAGATGCATTTATACCAGGGCACCAGCTTCACAGAACTTACTGAAATATTTCTCATTACATTTTTAGGTTCAGTCTTTTTTTCCTGGGTTTATTTTGAAACTGATTTTAATCTCTGGACAGCAATTTTTCTTCATCTTTTCATGAATCTGTACTGGGAAATCTTTAATGTTTCTGACAATGTTTCAGGCAATATGTATGGAAATTTATTTAAAATCTTATCCATTTTGCTCATCATAGCATTGGTTATCTACAATAAGCGCAGGAATAAAATACCGCTTCAAATTACCAGAAAAAACCTTTTCATTAAAACCAAGCAGACCTAATCACAAATTTTGCATAATTTTGCAGCATGTTGATAGAAAGTTTTCAAAACGATAAAATAAAAAATGTCACCAGACTCTTGGCTGACAACAGGTTCCGTAAAAAATCAAAAGTATTTGTGGTTGAAGGGCAACAGGAAAACGAAAGAGCTCAGCAATATCATTTTGAACCTGTAGAGTTTTACATCTGTGAAAACATTTTCAAAGGAACTACTCCTAAAGAAAAAATTCATTTGGTCAATGATAAAGTGTATGAAAAAATTGCTTATCGCGGAAGTTCGGAAGGAATTATCGGAATTTACAAAACCAAAGAAGCTCATCTCAATGACTTCAAACTAAAAGAAAACTCAACAGTAATTATCGTTGAAGGTGTTGAAAAACCTGGAAATTTAGGTGCAATTTTAAGAAGTTGTGAAGCCTTCGGAATTGACGCTTTAATTGTTGCCGACGGAAAAACAGATTTTTACAATCCTAATGTTATCCGATCTAGTGTAGGTTGTCTTTTTGGAATGGAGGTTTTTCAGGCTGCCAATAACGAAGTCTATGAATTTTTACAGAAAAACAACTTCAATATCTACACAACCATTATGGATGAAACTTCCAAAGATATGTTTGAAAGGGATTTCACAAAACGTTCAGCAGTTTTATTTGGCACAGAACATTCCGGGTTGAGCGATTTCTGGCATGGCAAAGGTCAGAATACATTAATACCCATGACCGGGAGTATTGACTCATTAAATTTGAGTAATGCTGTGGCGATTACTTGCTATGAAGCTTTAAGGCAGAAAAAATCTTAATAGGTTTTAAAATAAAAATAATAAGATATAAAAAAACCGTCTCGCTGAGCGAAACGGTTCTTTATTCTTCAATCGTAACTGATTAGTGAGCAGCTTTTTCTTCAACTTTCTTAGCAGTAGAATCGATAGCTTTAGTAGCAGAATCAGCAACTTTGTTGATTGAATCTGTAGCAACTTTAGCAGTAGAATCGATTTGCTCAGTAGCTGAATCAGCTTTTGCGTTTAAAGAATCAGCTCCAGTTGTAGCTTCACCTTTTTTACAAGCAACTAAAGAGATTGCAGCGATAGCAGCTACGAATAATGACTTTTTCATAATAAATTAAATTTAATTTTGTTAATATTGTTTTTTAAATCTTTTTCTCTGTTCGGTTATTTGAACAAGACAAAGGTATAGCAGATGTAAAATTTGTTTATGAAAAATAATTGTAATAACTTTGTAAAATAGTTTTACAAATAACAATTACTGATAATCAATAATTTAACTACTTTTCTATAAAGTGACAGATTTAGACCTCTTACATTTTGAGCAGCTCAAAAAGGACGTTCAAGCTCAATATTTGAAAGAATACACCCCTTCTTATGATGAAATATCTAAGTGGAAGGGTATTGATATTATATATTTTCAGGAAGACCTTAGGAAAAAAGCCAAAGGTAACATCAGTGAAAAGTCTTTTTACACTTATTTTAAATCTTCTCCTGTATCAAAATTACCCCGTATCGACATGCTTAATTTATTGAGTATTTATGCGGGTTACGATTCTTGGTATGACTTTAAAAAGAACCATCTTTTTGCAGGAGAATTATTAAGTGAAGAGAAAGATTTGAGTGATGATGAATTGAAAGAATTAGAAAAAACAGTTTCAAGTGCATTAAACCTACCTAAAACTGAAGAAGAACCTAAAAAACTGATATTCAACAACGAAGAAAATTCAGTTTTACAAGAAAACAATATTGAAAATCAATTAATTGAAAAAAAACAAGCTATTTCTGAACCTTCTAAAATAACAGAAATAAAACCATTAAAAAAGAACTATCAAAGAACTGCTTGGATTGCTGCAGCATCAGTTTTTGTTATTTTATTGGGACTTTTAGGTTTTAAGGATGAAATTTTTCAAAAAACTTATGTGTATTGCTTTACAGATGCCGACAGAAATCTAAATGTTCAGCGCGATATTGAAATTAAAGTGATTAAAGAAAACGAATCTCCTATTTTATACAGAATTAAACCCGGAGAATGTTTCATATATCCAACAAAGGATAAAACACTGAAAATGCAGATCAGTTCTACGGTTTATGAAGATCTTGAAGTCAACAGAAATCTAGAGAATGCTCCTGAAGAAGAAACGATAGAGCTGAAACCGGATGACTATAAAATGGCTCTCTATTATTTCTCTATAAAAGATATTAACGGAGAAAACTCTGAACAGCTCATCAAACAAAAAAGAAAACAGCTGGAAAATCTCATCAGCAACTCAGCTACTATAACACAGGTTTATGACAGTGATATTTATGGTCTTGAAAGTTTAGACAAGCAAGATTATATTACTTTGGTGACAACACCTACCACTTCATTAAAAAACCTGAACGTTATTGAAATGAAAAAAGATAAAGGAAAAATAGTATCTATCAAATTTAAAATCTCAAACCATGAAAACAATAAATAACTTTTTGTTTTTGACGATACTTCTTGGCGTCATCATGATTGCCTGTACAAAAAAAGAAGAAAACAACAACGTAAGCGATCTTGAAAAGCTAAGAAACACAAACAACATCAGTGTACAAATGGACAGTACACAAGCCATTAACTCTATTACTTTACAAAAAGTACAGGACGTGCTTGATCTGTCTACACTTTATCTATCCGGAAATAAAAAGACTGAAATAGATACTGCTATTTATTCAAAAATTGAGAAATATTTTCAGAAATCAGATTCTACTACTTTCCAAGGACTGTTTAAAGAACTTGAAAGCCTGAAAGTGAAAAAGGTGAAAGTAAGTAACATTAATGTGTTTAAGAAAATCAATGATAAAGACACTTTAGATTTCGCAAAATTTAAGGTGGAATATATTGGCGACAAAAATAAATCGATTGGAAATTTTGAAAGAAGTGCACAGTATACCCTTGTTTCTAAAGCCACAGAAAAGAATAAAGAATTTAAGTTCTATTTTATTAAATTTTATTCAGACTTGCTGGAAAAAGACAGCACATCAGTAGGCGTAACAAGATAATCTAGAGGAATATCATTTTCCCACACATCATCAATCATATCATCGGGGTTAAAATAATTAACTCCGATTTTTTTTGAATCTTTTGAAGTATTTTCAAAGAATTGATCATAAAATCCCTTTCCATACCCTACCCTGTTTCCTTTAAAATCACAATAAAGTAAAGGAGTAATCACAAAATCGAAATCTAAAACTTCTGAGTCTATATTTGAAACTGGCTCAGAAATCCCCCAATTATTGATTTCAAATAAAGTATCAGAGAAAATTTCAACCGAAATTAATTTTGTATCGACAATCTTAGGAACAAAAACTCTGATATTCCTACTTAAAAAATAATCGATAAAAATCTGGGTTTTAATTTCTTTAAACTTCTCAATTGGAATGAAAATATGAATTTTTTGGTCGGAAACCGGTTTAAAATAATTGATGAAATTTTCAAAAATTCTTTCAGACAAAAGATAAGTCTCATCTTGTAACAGATTTTTTCGTTTCTCGAGATATTGTTTTCTTATTTCTGATTTTTTCATTCTCAAATTTATAAAAAATAGTGTTCTTTAAATAAACTGTGAAAAAGATAACGCTCCTACAAAGCGCAAAATTTTGTATATTACACTTTAGAATTTCTTTCTACAAAGATAAAACTACTACGGAGTTCTGCCAATGACATTTCATTCAACAAAAAAGGTTGCGCTCCGTAGGAGCGCAACCTTTTTATATCATAACAAGTTAAAGATCGACTATCCTAAAATTTTATATATTTTATCAGACAAACGAACTCTGAACGGAAGTTCAAAAGTAATTTGATCACCCGTTTTTGCTGTTTCGCAAGAACTTCCATCTACAAATATTTCAGTAATTATAATTTCCTGTTCTCCTGTAGTCGGGCCAGAGATCAAAACTTTATCGCCAACTGAAACTTCATTATTTTCAATTAAAAATTGTGCAATTTTTGATTTTGTGTAATAATGCTCAGCCTTCCCAATCAATGCTTTTTTGATTGCTATTTTCTGACGAATATTTTTGGCATCAACTTTTGCTAAAGGTTTATTTGGTAAATCTCCTGACTTTTTAAAGGTCAAAGCATCAGATTTTCCTTTTCTGAACACTTTATTTCCAACCTGCAATCCTTTTCTTAATGCAACTTGCTCTTCAACCGGCAAGTGTGTTATCTCTAAACATTCTGTAGAACAACAATTTTCCATTGCAGTTTTACAGTCATCACATTGTATAAATAACAAATGACAAGCATCATTAGCACAATTGGTGTGATTATCACACGGTTTTCCGCATTGATGACACTGAGAAATAATATCATCGGTAATTCTTTCGCCCAATCGATGATCAAATACAAAGTTTTTACCAATAAATTTACTCTCAATATTTTCTTCCTTGATTTGACGGGTATATTCAATAATTCCACCTTCTAATTGGAAAACATTTTTAAAACCTTGATGTTTGAAATATGCACTTGCTTTTTCGCAACGAATTCCACCTGTACAATACATCAACAGATTTTTATCTTCTTTAAAATCCTGAAGCTGTTCGTTGATAATCGGCAAACTCTCCCTGAAATTTTCTACATCCGGAGTGATAGCACCTTCAAAATGACCTACTTCACTTTCGTAATGATTTCTAAAATCTACAACAATTGTATTAGGGTCTTCCAGCAAATTATTAAACTCCTGTGCTTTTAAGTGAACTCCTTTATTGGTCACATCAAAAGTATCATCATTTAAGCCATCAGCAACAATTTTATGTCTTACCTTAATCGTTAATTTTAAGAAAGAATGATTGTCTTGCTCTACAGCTACGTTGAGACGAATTCCTTTCATGAAATCATAGACTTCCAGCGTATTTCGAAAATCTTCCAAATGATCTGCAGGAATACTCATTTGAGCATTAATTCCTTCATGGGCAACATAGATACGACCCAATGCATCGAGTGCATTCCAGGCTATAAATAAGTCATCGCGAAATTTTTTGGGATCTTCAATTTTGGCATACGCATAGAAAGACAAAGTAAGGCGTTGCTTACCAGCTTCATCAATAAGTTGAGCTCTTTCTTCTGCGCTTAAGGTGTTATACAGTTGCATGCTATAAACGTTTTAAGTGAGAAAATTATTTTTGCAAAGATAATTAATTTTCCAAATGTAATTTATATGACATAAAGCACCTTTTTATCGAGTTACAATTTAACTTTTTGACTGATTTAACAGTCTAACTTATGACATTTTGTCTTTAATAAATTTTTAAGCAGTGTTAAACTCATACGATAATTATTACATAAACTATAAAATGGTATAATTGTCGTTAAATTTTAGTTAAAAGTGAAACACTTAAGATTATTTACATACATATTTAGCATTAAATTTGTGTAAGATAAAATAACAATCAAACAAAGAAGACATACAATGAAGAGTACTTTTAAAAAACTTTTACCATTTGCCGTTGTAGGGGTTCTCTCAGGAGCTACTACCGTTGGCGTACAACAATATTTAAGTCACGAATCTAATAACGGTGACCAATCTTATTTTACAAAATCTACCAATGCCTCATTTGTAGGAATGAATACGGCAACTGTGGGCGATGATTTTGTGAAGGCATCTAAAACTACAGTTCCGGCTGTGGTAACCATCAAAAATTATCAGAACAGGGCATCAAGCAGAGCGTCTGATCAGGATTTGTTTGATTTCTTCTTTGGTGATCCTTTTGGAGGAAAAGGCCAGCAAAGACAGCGACAACAACAGCAAACGCCAGAAAACATACCTTCTGGTTTAGGATCGGGAGTAATTATTTCACCGGATGGATATATCATCTCAAACAACCACGTTGTAGCCGGAGCAAATAAACTTGAAGTTGTTTTAAGCAACAAAAAATCTTATATCGCAACTCTGGTAGGAACTGATCCCAACACTGACATTTCATTACTGAAAATCGAAGAAAAAGGATTACCATTTTTAAATTTTGCCAATTCAGACAATGTTGAAGTCGGACAATGGGTTTTAGCAGTAGGTAACCCTCTTGGATTAAATTCTACCGTTACAGCAGGAATTATTTCTGCAAAAGGAAGAGGAATAGGAATTTTGGGCGGACAAGGAAAGGCAACAAATCCAATTGAAAGTTTTATACAAACCGACGCCGCTATTAACCCTGGAAACTCAGGAGGAGCATTGGTGAATGTAAATGGAGATTTAATTGGAATTAACTCTGCAATTTCATCTACAAATGGATATTATCAAGGGTACGGATTTGCTGTTCCAGCGAATCTGGCAAGAAAAATCATTGAAGATATTAAGAAATTCGGTATTGTACAGAGAGGTTTCTTAGGTGTAAATTCTTTAGACTTGTCTAATGATCAGCAAGTTGCATTTTACAATCAAGAAAAGAAAACCAATATAAAATCGGGTTCTGGAGTTTATATTACAGGGCTTCCAGACAATAGCGGTGCACAGGATGCAGGAATGAAAGTGGGAGACATCATTACCAAAATCGACGGAGCAAACGTTACAGATTTTGCGGACCTTTCTGTTGCCATCGGAAGTAAGAGACCGGGTGACAAAGTACAGGTAACTTACACAAGAAACGGAAAAGAAATTACCTCAACGGTTACATTAAAAGATCAAAAAGGTGGAACTTCTGCAAGAACGAAAGCTGATCTAAGCGTTACTGAAAAAATAGGTGCAGAGTTCCAAAGTCTGGATGACAGAACCAAAGCATACTACGGATTAAGCAGCGGAATTGTTGCAAAAAATGTAATTGAAGGAAGCGAAATGGCAAAAGCCGGAATTGTAGACAATTATATTATTACAGAGATCAATGGTAAACCTGTAAATTCTCAGAAAGATGTAGAGAGTCTTTTAAATAAATTCTCCGGAACGGTTCAGATAAAATATATGGACGACTATGGTAGAAATTATACAAGAGGATTTAAAATGCCTTAAAAACAATTAATAAACAAAAACGCTGCAAACTTTAAAGTCTGCAGCGTTTTTTTATGTTCAAAAAAATTACTTTTTATTCATTTTTTCAGCAATTCTTTTCTTTTTATTTCTTTCATAAATTATCTCTACGATCTTACCTCCCATCCATGCAAATGGAAAAAACACCAAGAAAATAGAAATTTTATAAAATGTAGGATGATAAGGAAGAATGATTACATCAAGCATCGCTATAAAAAGCATGATGAAACCAATAAGAATCGCATAAGCTACTTTTGCATATTTTACAATCATGGCAGTAACAACGCCGCCTACAGTAGTTCCTAATCCTGAAATAAAAAGCAGAAAACCAAAGAAGGCATCATTATTTTTCATGCTTTCTAAAAATCTCTGCCAATGCTCAAACGGAGCAAATGCATCAAAGGTAACCCACTTTGGAAAAGCCCTTATACCAAGAGTGATAATAAGCCCTGCAATCACAAGACCTACCAAAACTGCAAATGTATTTCTTATAAAACTCATTAATCCTGATGTGCAATCATAGAAATTTCAATATCAACATTCTTTGGCAAACAAGAAACCTGAACAGTTTCACGAGCCGGGAAACTTTCTGCATCAAGATAAGATGCATAAATATCATTCATCACCGCAAAATCATCCATACTTTTAAGAAAGATAGTTGCTTTAACCACGTTTTTAAATGTCATTCCTGCTTCTGTAAGGATCGCTTCCAGATTTTTCATTACCTGATGTGTTTCCTTTTCAATTCCTTCTACCAGTTTACCCGTTGCAGGATCTACAGGAATCTGACCAGAGATATACAAAACTCCGTTGGCAAGATTTGCCTGAGAATAAGGACCAATAGCTGCAGGAGCATTAACTGTGTTGATGATTGTCTTCATATATAGATTTATTTACTTTAAAAAATCATACCAAACCGTTTTATTGATTCACGATTTGATTATAGTTTATTTTGGGTGCAAAGATAAAATTTATATTGTAAAATCAGTATGACTTTAGAAAGGTGCATTAGGCTGAGTAAAACTTCTGTCTTTATACTTCAATGCATCGCTTAATATATTTGCTTTAATACCGATAAAGAAATCATACACTTTATACTGCCCAAAAGGAACCCAGTTAAAATTAATTGTAAAACTACGCTGATCTCTTGAGAAACCTATTCTTGTATAAGCCAATTCTTTTGAAACCATATCGTAGTGTGTACTACCATTGATATTCCAGTAAGGAGTAAGCTTTACACTTCCATCCAAACCTATAGACGCCATTTTAGTAGCTGTTCTCGTTAAATTTCTTGAATATTGGTAATTGGCATTCACGTTTAATGTCCAGGCTTGCTCAAAATGGGCATAGTTGTCATCATCAAAGAAATAATTTTCATTTCTGATTTCTCCTTTTTGCGAATAGGTTTTGGCGTAATCTTTTTTCTCACCAAACAATTCGTTGCTTAAAGGATAAGAAAGCTGTACGTTGAAACCTTGTACGCTAAATGAACCGAAATCTTCTGTTCTAATACCGGTATCAGATCCGGGAGCAAATAAAATCTTATAAGGTTCAATCGTTAAGCTTGTATTTACGCTTAATTTATTATCAAAGAAAGAAGACTGTCCATTCACAGAAATAATCGACCACGGATGGCTTTTTGCTGCAAAATTATAGTTACCGCTTATATTTAAAGATTCAAAAATCTTCATTTTTTTCACTCCGGTAGAATCATTTTTAGATCTTACCTTCATTTCGATATTGTTACCGATGTTATAATTTAAAGCTCCCACCATACCTGTCGTTGGTGATCCTACAATTCCTTTATCAAAAATAGAATATGGCGTTAGAGCTCCATTGGCATTATAGAAATTCTTAAAATACCCAAACTGCTCACCGCCAAAATCAGGAGAGTATGTAAAACCAATACTCGGTGTCATCATATGTCTTATCGCCTGTATTGCAGATCCTTTTTTGAAATTTGCCTGCCCGTACAATTGAGTCTGCACACTTGCTGTGGTAGAAAAAATACTGTATCCTGCAATTTGCTTGTTGATCTGATCAACTTCTATATTCTGTATAGGATCGTAGTATTTAGTAAGTGTTTTTGTTGTTAAAGCATTATCAATAGTGGCTCCTAAACTGAAAGTAAAATATTTTGCGAAAGTCGTGTTGGTTCCTAATGCAATGTTATTTTTCAAGCCGGTCTGCATTTTATCCCACATTGCATCGGTAAACAGCTCTCCTTCTTCAGTACTTACAAAGTTTGATAAATTCAAACCTGTATTCACTGTAATATTTTCAAGTAAACCAGATCTTACCCCGGTTTTAGATTTAAATAAATAAAACTGATTGATTGCCACGTTCATTTGTGGTAAACGTAAATCAGCCAATCCTGTAGCAAAATTCTGAGAATAAGAAGCTGTACCTGTAATAGTAGCCGGAAGCTTTAAAAATCTCTTGGTAAGTGTCAATGTAGAGTTTTGCTGAGTTCTCAAAACACTCTGATCCATAATATAGTTGTTGTTCACCGTATTGTTATAAAACGTCTGGCTCGTAACATCTACGGATGCAGAAAATGTAAGGAAAGGATTCGCTTTTGTATCTTGAGTGTGCCTCCAAGCAATTCTGTATGTTCCTGTTTTACTGTAATTATCAAGGCCTTTAATTCCACGGACAGTATTTCCAATATCTGCTGAGAAATTTCCTGAATATCTATATCTTTTAAGATAATTCATTTCTGGTCTTACCGTCCAGCTTCCTTTTGTATAAATATCTGCAAGAACTTTTAAATCGAAATGCTCCCCAATTGGCTGATAATATCCTATTCCATTAAGGAAAAAACCTACATCTTCTCTTTCTCCAAAACTTGGGATAAGAATTCCCGCAGATCTTTTGCTCGAAAATGGCAAAATAGCAAAGGGTAAAATCAAAGGTGTTGGAACATCTTCGATGTACATTTGTGCAGGACCTACAATTAAAGAAGAACTATTCTTCCCTTTCTGCATTTTGATATAAGACGCCAAAAGATGATAATCGGGTCTTGTGTCTTTTTTATCTATATAATAAATGTCTGTCGTAAACTCTGCATGTCGCATTACAAATACAGAATCATTGTATTTTTTGGTTTTGTCGGCAACAATTAAACCTTCACTTTCCTCCGTTCTTGCATTGTAGGCAATTGCTTCTCTGGTTTTCGTATTATAATTAAAGCTTTCTACTTCATACTTTTTCCCTGCCTGATTCACCTGAGCAAGCTCAAATACTTTTCCTAAAGAATCTAGCTTTCCACGGGCAAAAATTAAGTTTTTTTCTTCATCAATCGAAATATAATCTGCATCGATCTGCATGTCCTGATATTTTACCTGAGCATTTTTATTCAGATAAATCATTTTTTTCGGAACATCTCTACGGATATCATCAGCTTTATAATCTACCACTGCATCTAGAGATTCTTTTGGTGCAGCAATGGTATCCTTTTTGGAAATAGTATCATTAATTATCGTAGCTTTAACTACTTTTTTAGGACCTTCCTGTGCTAAAAAACTGTTAAAAATTAGGATAATTAAAAATTGTAATATATTTTTGAAGACGGTTTTGTCCAATTTTGTTCTGTATAATTTGGCTCAAAATTAATATAATTTTTATAACTGTATGATGTACAAACTAAATTTTAAAACAATTTTAGCATTTCTACTGATATTCTTCACCACTTTTACTTTTGCACAAAAAAAATTCACTGTAGTTTTGGATGCAGGACACGGAGGAAGCGATAACGGAGCCAACAGAAATTATCCGGATCTGGGTCTTGTCCAGGAAAAGCATGTTACGTTGGCAATTGTTCTAAAATTAGGAGCAATGCTAGAGAAAAATAAAGAATTCAAAGTTATTTATACCCGAAAGATAGATGAATACCCTTCTCTAACAGACAGAACCAACACCGCTAACCGAAGCAAAGCAGATTTATTTATTTCTGTACACGTTAATTCTTCACCAAGCCGATCTGCAACTGCAAGAGGAACCGAAACTTTCGTACAGGGTCCTGCCCAAAACAGAGAAAACCTTGAAGTAGCAAAGCAAGAAAACAGCGTAATTTATCTAGATGAAAAAGATAAAGAGACTTTTGCTTCTTATGATGCATCTTCCCCCGAATCTTTGATTGCCTTAAAATTACAGCAAAGTAAATATCTTGAAAACAGCTTAATTGTAGGAAGCTTTGTAGAAGGAAACTTTGAAAAGAGCGGTCGTTTTTCGCGTGGTGTAAAGCAGGAAAACCTGCACATCCTGAGAAGAAGTGCCATGCCTTCTATTCTTATTGAAACAGGATTTGTAAACAATTATGAAGATGCTGCATTCTTAAATTCTGAAAAAGGACAGCAGGAAACAGCTGAAAACATTTATAAAGCAATTATTGATTACAAAAAAGCAGTTGACAGAAAAGCAGGCGTACAAGTCGTTACTAAAAAACCTGAGCCTGAAAAACCGGCAGAAGTAGCATTGAAAAATGATTTCAGAATTTTACTAATGACCATGCCTGTAAAATACAACGATGGAGATCCGGAATTAAAAGGATTAAATTACATTCTTCCTATCAAAGAAAACGGATTGTATAAATACTATTATGGAGTGACAAATATGGCATCTGTAAAAGACATTAATCTTAAAACAGCTAAAGATGCCGGATTCAGAAATTCTTATGCCGTAGGATTTATGCCAAACCAGAAACTGAGCATTGGTTATTACAACATTGAAGTCTATGTAGGAAAAGACAAACTGAGCGCAAATTCTTTCATACTTCAAACCCTGAAAGATGTAGACAGAAACAAATCCAACGGAATGTTCTACTATACTTACGGAAAAGTATACACTCTGGAAGATGCAGTAAAACTTCAAAAAACACTGGAAGACAAAGGAATAAAAAACACCGTAATTCAGAAGAATTTTAAATAAACCTTATAATTTTGAAGTTTAAAAGTTTATTTATACTTTTGCAACCTCAAAATCTGGTCTATTCGTCTAGTGGTCAGGACTCAAGGTTTTCATCCTTGCAACAGGAGTTCGATTCTCCTATAGACTACCAAAAAGCTCTCTATTTCAGAGAGCTTTTTTTATGTGTTATTCTAAAGCTTTTCAAAGAATAAAAATCAAAAAAACAGATACTCAGACTTTAATTTTTATGTTTAGGTTTATTAAATTACAGTGGTAAAGCTCGAGTCTATCTATATTTTTTTGTATATTTAGACTACAACTTATTTTTATGAAAAATTCAATACTCTTAATTCCTCTCTTATTTCTACTTTTCAGTTGCGACAACAAAGACAAAGCAAACGATTTAGCCTTGAGAGAAAAGGAATTACTGAATAAAGAAAAATCATTTGCACAAAAAGAAGCCGAATACCAGTCTCTGTTAAAAATGAGAGACAGTATTTTTAATCATCAAAATTCAGATTCAATAACAATCATCAAATGGTCTGATGAAATTTCCGGAGCCTGGACTGGTAAAGTAATTTGCACAGAGTCTAACTGCAGCGATTATGTCGTAGGAGATCAGCGCACCGACACTTGGGAATTCGACAGCGATTCGATACAGTTATTTACCAAAATCATCAATAACAACAATTTGGTCAGATTATATTCAGGGAAATTTGAGAATAACGAAATCAAGCTTAATTTTAAAACAGATTCCACCGCAAAAAAACAGGTAGATATGAATGTTTTACTGAATGACATTTCACCAAACAAGATCAGAGGAATAAGAACCGTTGCTGTTGACAATTGTGTGGCAAAATTCTCTGTAGAATTAATACGTTCCACAAAATAAACACAGATGACTCTATTAAGTATACATAACCTCAGTCTCCCCATTGAAGACCCGGTATTGAAATTTCTTTTGGTGCTCATCATTATTCTTGCAGCACCCCTTTTACTCAACAAAATTAAAGTTCCTCATTTATTGGGGTTGATTATCGCAGGTGCAGTAATTGGCCCTAATGGATTTAATGTATTGGCTAGAGACAGCAGCATTGTAGTGACTGGAACAACCGGGCTCCTCTACATTATGTTTCTTGCCGGTCTGGAAATCGATATGGGAGATTTCAAGAAAAACAAATGGAAAAGTCTCACTTTCGGATTATTTACATTTATAGTCCCGTTTGTTTTGGGATATTTGGGAGGGTATTATATTTTGAAATTTTCTGTATTAACTTCTATACTTTTTGCCAGCTTATTTTCATCTCATACTTTAATAGCCTATCCTTTAATCAGTAAATTAGGCATTGCAAAAAATCCTGCAGTGAATATAACTGTTGGAGGAACGATGATTACAGATGTTTTAGCACTATTGGTTCTTGCAATTATTGTCGGCATGTCTCAAGGCGATGTAGGGACAGAGTTTTGGATAAAACTTTCAGTTTCCTTTGTAATTTTTGCATTGATTGTATTGGTGGTTTTCCCAATGATTGGGAGATGGTTTTTCAAAAAGGTGGATGATAAGATTTCACAATACATTTTTGTATTGGTTATGATTTATCTGGCTGCTTTGTTAGCTGAATTAGCCGGAGTTGAAGCCATTATCGGAGCATTCTTTGCAGGGCTCGCCCTAAACAGGTTAATTCCGCATACGTCTTCTTTGATGAATCGGGTAGAATTTGTCGGAAATGCCATTTTTATCCCCTTTTTCCTGATAAGCGTAGGAATGTTGATTGATTTTAAAGTTTTTTTTAAAAGCTGGGAGACTTTGGAGGTTGCAGCCATTATGCTTGTTGCATCCATCGGAGGTAAATACCTTTCTGCAGTTGCTACACAAAAGACCTTCAGGCTTTCTAAAGAAGAAGGAAAGCTTATTTTCGGTTTAAGTTCGGCTTCCGCAGCAGCAACATTAGCTTCTGTGATGGTTGGATACAATATCATAATTTCAGAAACAGAAACCGGAGAACCGATTAGATTATTAAACGAACATGTTCTTAACGGAAGTATTTTATTGATTCTGATTTCGTGTACTATTTCATCATTTATTTCCATGTCGAGTGCTCAGAAGATTGCAGAACAGGATAATGAAGAAACGATCTCCGGAAACAGCCATGAACAGGAAAATATTCTTTTAGCTTTAAACCATGAAACCACTGTTGAACGAATGGTTAATCTGGGGATTTTAATTAAAGCTCATTCAAATACAGAGAATTTATTCGCTTTAAATGTAATTAATGAAGATAAAAATGAATCTTCGGTAAAAAATGCAGAAAAACTTCTACATCACGCAACAGATATGGCAGCCGCCGCAGATGTAAAATTGCAGCCTTTAAAAAGATACGACAATGATGTTATCAACGGTGTAAACAATGTGATTAAAGAACAAAACATCACCGATCTTATTATCGGACTAGAAGACAGTAAAGGTTTCTCAACTTCCTTTACCGACAATCTTTACAACGGTTATTTACAGCGTGATGATGTGAATGTTTTGGTGTATCATGCTGTTCAGCCTTTAGCTACGATAAAAAATCATGCAGTGATGATTCCTGAAAATGCACATAAAGAAGCAGGATTTTTTCATGCCCTGTTAAGAGTTTGGAATATTGCAAGAAACTCGGGAGCCACCATTACTTTTTATGCTTCGGAAGAGATTCTTAATATTTTACAGAAAATCGTTAAGAAAGCAAATATTGAAGCTGAATTTATCATAATGAATACATGGAAAGACGGCGAAAAAACGGCGACCCAACTAAAGGATAATGAAGCTCTTATTATCTTAATGGCAAAAAGAGGAATGAAATCTTACATTCCACAAATGCGATTAATCCCCGAACATCTTAACAGATATTTGAGTGATAAAAATTATTTATTAATCTTTCCTTTTTCTGAATTCGAAAATACAAATTCAGAAAAACGATCTGTAGGAAATCATAATGATTTTATAGAAATTGGAAATATTATAAAAAACATTTTCAGATAAAACAGTCTGTAAAACAAATATGTAGTATTAAATATCAATAATTTTTTAAACAAGATTAAATTTGATTTTGTTTAAAATATGAAAAACATTACTTTTGCAAAAGTTTAAAGACTGATTAATCGGTCGACAGGATAAAAACCGGTAAACTTTACTCTTAAAGAGTAAATAAGCACAGGCCTCACAAGACTACCAAATTTTACATCATGCCGAATTTAAAAATTCAAGAAGCACAACTGCTTTTTAATAAGATTCGCTCTAACCCGAAAGGGTATGATTTAAAAACTAATACGGAAGGGATTACAGGCAGGGATGATAAAATTAGTTTCAAACTCTACAGGAGCGGAGAAAAAAGTATTTTTGAAGTAACCATCGACGAACTTACTTTTTCCAACTCTACCGGAGAATGGAATAATGCGATGATTATGTTGGAAAATATCATCAAGAAAATAGAGAAAGAAACTGAAAATATTAAAGTACAACAGGCCTTAGACAAGCTTAAAAAGTACCTTTCAGAAGAAAACTAAAAAAAGTTAAAAATAATCAAAAATAAATTTGGTGGGTAACAAAAAAGTCTATACATTTGCACTCACATTTGAACGATATGGCAAATCATAAATCAGCTCTTAAAAGAATAAGACAAAACGAAGTTAGAAAAGTTCGTAACAGATACTACCACAAGACTGCTAGAACAGCAATCAAAGTGTTGAGAAATGAAGAAGATAAAACTGCAGCAACAGAACAATTGCCAAAAGTTATCGCTTTATTGGATAAATTAGCTAAGAAAAATATTATCCACAAGAACAAAGCAGCTAACTTGAAAAGTAAATTGACTAAGCACGTTAATAAATTAGCGTAATTATATAGTTGGCCCGTTCGTCTATCGGTTAGGACCTCAGATTTTCATTCTGGTAAGAGGGGTTCGATTCCCCTACGGGCTACTAAACTTAATTACTACTAACCGGGTAATTAAAATAAGAGTTGAAACTTATAAAAACAAAAAACTAACCCTGTAATTTTTTACAGTTTGGTAGATGGCCCGTTCGTCTATCGGTTAGGACCTCAGATTTTCATTCTGGTAAGAGGGGTTCGATTCCCCTACGGGCTACAAAAGAGATTTCATATTTTGAGATCTCTTTTTTATTTATGGTATGTTAAAAATCATCAATAAAATTTGTTTAAATATTGTTAAAAGTTATACTTTTGCAATTCATCAGATGATATGATGTTTTCATGATGCAGATTCAAAGAAAAACTTTAGCGCAAGAAGTAGCAGAAAGATTAATTGAAGGAATATCCAACGATGAATATGCAATTGGGGAAAAGCTACCGATTGAATCTGAACTGATGAAAATCTACGGCGTTGGTCGATCAAGTATCAGAGAAGCGATAAAAATTCTATCCATTAAAGGAATTCTCAATGTGCAGCAAGGCGTAGGAACTTTTGTGGTTGCTAAAAACGCTCAGGAATCTTTAGAATCGCAAATGAATAAAGCACAAATTGAGGAAGTACAGGAAGTGCGCTCATTGCTTGATTCAAAAATTGCAATGAAAGCAGCAATCAACCGAACTGAAAAAGATTTAGAATCAATTGAAAATTATCTGAATCTAAGAGCACAATTTGCGGAAGAAAATCTTGCGACAGAATGTTATCAGGCAGATATCAATTTTCATTTGGCCATTGCAGAAGCATGCGGAAATAATCTTTTAAAAGAAATCTACAAAATAGCAACCAAGCATATCATGAGTTCTTTCGAAACGAGACATCATAATAATACAGAATCGTTTAAAATTTCTCAAAAAATACATACAGATCTTTTTTTATCAATTAAAAATGGAGATGCAGATAAAGCTTCTGTCATTGCTCAAAAAATTGTTGATCAGATTTATTAAAAAAATTTAATAAAATTCATCAGATGATATGATGAATAAAAATAATATTATGGAAAATATAACTACGAAAACAATTGACACCACAAAAATTGTTTACCCTATCCTCTTCATGATCAGTTTTTCTCATTTTTTGAATGATCTGATTCAATCTACTATTCCTTCGCTTTATCCGATTTTGAAAGGAGAATTCAGTTTATCTTTTGCTCAAATTGGAATTATTACATTGGTATTTCAACTTACTGCCTCTATTTTACAGCCTTTTGTTGGAATTTATACAGATAAAAAACCAAATCCAAGATCTTTGGCGATTGGGATGGGATTATCAATGGCCGGATTACTTTTATTGGCGGCCGCTAATCAATATTACGTTATTCTCATCTCTGTTGCATTAATCGGAATGGGATCTTCTATTTTTCACCCTGAAGCTTCAAGAGTTGCGCAATTGGCATCGGGTGGACAAAAAGGATTGGCTCAATCTATATTTCAGGTTGGAGGAAATTCAGGAAGTGCAATCGGACCTTTATTAGTTGCTTTAATTATTATTCCTTTAGGACAGGGATATGTAGGACTGTTTGCTATTGCAGCTTTCATCGGAATTATTGTATTATGGAGAATCGGAAATTGGTATGCTGAAAGATTATCCTTGAAAAAATCAAAAAAACATCCAAGTGATATTATTGAAATACAATTATCGCGTAAAAAAGTTTTATTTTCTATTAGTATTTTATTGGCTTTGGTGTTTTCAAAATACATTTATCTGGCTTCAATGACCAACTATTTCACCTTCTTTTTGATTGATAAATTCCATGTTTCGGTACAAGATTCTCAACTTTATTTGTTCATATTTTTAGCCGCAGTTGCCGTAGGTACAATTTTAGGGGGAAAACTGGGAGATAAATATGGCAGAAAAAAAATCATCTGGATTTCTATTTTAGGAGCGGCGCCCTTCACACTTTGTCTTCCCTATCTTTCATTATTTTGGACAATTGCATTTGCAGTTATCATAGGATTAATTATCGCTTCTGCATTTTCTGCAATATTAGTCTACGCCACAGATTTGATGCCCAATAAAATTGGATTGGTTGCAGGATTATTCTTCGGATTTATGTTTGGAATGGGTGGAATAGGTTCTGCCGTTTTAGGAGCAGTTGCAGATGACACCAGCATAGAATATGTTTTCAAAATCTGCGCATTCTTACCATTGATGGGAGTCATCACCGCTTTTTTACCCAATATAAAAGGACATAAAAAATAGTCCTCAACTATATGGAAGAGGACTATTACAATTAAATAGTAGAATTTTAGGTTTAAGAAAGAATTACTACAATTACTTTTTTACCTAAAATTCTATTTTCTATTTATTTCAAATTCCAAAGTTGATGAAAATACTGAATCTTGATTTCGCTTCAATATCTCCTCCTGCCAAATTGGTGTAAGCTGGAAGCATGACTTCTGTACCCAGGCTGAATTTTTTACAAGAAGCTTCAAAACCCAACTTTCCATACAAAGCACTTCCTGCAGTTTTCGGAAGTGCTTCTTTATATTGACGGTTTCTGTCATAGACTTCTCCCAGCAAACCAAATTTTGCAGAAAGAATGCTTTTTTCACTTCCAAAAATTTGATAAAATCCTGTGGCTGAATAATTCCATTGATTCCCAAACTGATAGTGTTTTTTGTTTTCGGTTTTAATCGTGTAATCGGTATTGAGAAGCACAGCCATTTTATTTTTTTGAAATCTATAATTCAAAACTGCCTGATAATCCCAACTTCCGGTTCCCAACTGAAAACTCGGATTGACTCCGGAAATTCCTTTTTCATCAAACTTTCCCAACGGAATTTTTACTCCGACTCCGCCATTGAGCTGATGAATATTGTCTTTTGAATTGATCAACTGATAAATTCCCATCAAATTAAAATCTCCGATTCCGTTGATATTAATGTCGCCCTGCAAAGTTTTCTTTTCATGAAAATGAAAAGGCAAGCTTCCGTAAACACTCAATTTTTGAGTCAAAGGAATTTTTGCCCAAAGCTGAATGGTATTGAAATATTGATCCTGCGTTAACTCGTTGACAAACAAATTCTCTTTTGCCTTATAATGTTGAGCAAAATATTTAATTCCAATAAACTGAGGATTTAACAAAGACTCAAAACCTGACGAACCATTTCCTGCTGCGCAACCACATGCATCGCATACATTGAATAAAATCTCATCTTGAAAATTATTTGAAATGTATAAACTGTCATTCACTGTTTTTGCCTGAAAACTGTTTAAAGAAATCAGACTTATGATAAAAATTATTTTCTTCATTTCTATTAAATTATTCAGCGAATTTTGGATTGGAGATAAAATTTTTATCCGACAACGTTTTCAAAAAAGCGATGATAAATTGTTTTTCCTGCGTATTCATCGCAATTCCAATATGATTATTCTGTTTCAACTGAGGATCAAGATTAGGATGATCCTCAACACTATCAGAATAAAAATTAAGTACTGCTTCCAAAGTATAAAATCTTCCGTCATGCATGTAAGGCGCAGTGTACTCAACATTCCTCAAGCTTGGAACTCGGAATTTCATCCAGTCACTTTCATCGAGCGTCACACGATGTCGTCCCGCATCTTTAAATTGGGCATTGTAATACATTCCAGTGTTCCTGAAACTTTCATCTGTAAACAATTCTCCGCTGTGGCAGGAAGCACATTTATGCTGAAACAAAGCCATTCCCTGAGATTCATCAGAAGATAAATTTACCTTGCCCTGTTTAAAATGATCATATTTGGAATCTGCCGAAATCAAAGTGGCCATAAACTGCGACAATGCTTTCAACACTCGTTCTCCCGTAATATTGTCGTCTCCGTAAGCCTGCTTAAACAATTTTTTATAAACATCCTCTTTACTGAGTTTGGCAATGACTTCAGGCATTGAACTATCCATCTCGTTTGCATCTGTAATCGGAATAATAGGCTGTTGGTTTAAATTATGAATCACTCCGTCCCACATATACCGTTTCAGAAAAGCCATATTTTGAATCGCCGGAGCATTTCTGATTCCGATTCTGTCGTCAATTCCATGACTAACGGTGTGACCGTGATGGGTAAATGCATGTTCCTGAATATGACAGAAACCGCAAGAAATGGTATTATTTCTTGAAAGTCTACCTTCGTAAAATAATTTCCTTCCTAACTCTACTCCATTTTTTGTGATTGGATTTTCATCCTGATCAAAAGTCATCTCCGGAAAATATGCTGGAAACCGAAGATTCACGGCTTCATCTTTTTCTAAAGGCTGAATCACATCATCGGAACACGAAACAAAATTCAGAGAAGCAATGATCAACAATCCTGTTTTTAAAATAAGCTTAGTCATTGTGAACGTGATCTACTTTAAACATTTTCACTAAATTATTCGTCACATTCACTAAATGCTGATTGGATCCCATCGCCATATCATTAGTCGTCGAAAGGCTTAAAGCCGTTTCTCCACTTAAATATTGATTTAAATCTGCCAGAATATGAATCGAAGGCTTTACTGTTGCCGAGACTCTTGCGGTTATTGGAAGATCTAAAATCACTTCACGATACAAATCCGGAGTATTATTGGCGGTTACATTTCCAATATTGCCGGTGTGATTCATAAATTCTGTGTTGACAGACCCTGTTCCGTATTTACCTTCGAGTTTTACGAAAATATATCCGGCAGCCCAAGACCAGGTCAAACTTTCTTGTTTAGCTTTTTCCCAGAATTCGGACTGACCGTTTTGTCCTAGTAAATATGCATTCTGACTGATTCCCAATCCGAGTTTTATTTTTTTGTAATTGTTTTTTGGGATTTCATCCAGGTCTACATAAATAATTCCAGCAACGGCTTTTTCCTGATTGATGATAAAAGCTCCCTTATCCGGATTATTTTCGTTGTATTTGAACTCGTTTCCGTTTTCGTCGATCAAACTGATGTTGCTGATGACATATTTTAAGGTTGAAAACTGATGTTTTTGTCCGATTGATGATGTTTGAGTCGTTTGATTAAGCACAATATTCCCGAGATTATTGAATCCATTTTCAAATTTAAGCTGGAGTTTTCCTTTTGTTTCTGGTGATGAATCTTCTTCATCAGTGTTACCACATGATGTAAAGGTTAAAAAAGTAAAGGCAATAAAGAATAATGATAAAAATTTATTGATGTTCATTGTTGATTTTTTAGTTGAAATGTCGATTTTATGCTGTATCCCGCGATAGGGATGATAGCGGTTATCCTTTTTGTCATATCTGAATCGTTGTTTTTATAGACTCACTTTTAAGACAAAAAGATATGAGCGGACAGCCCGACCTGAGCTAAGGGTTTAGCATTGGAGAGGGAATCGCCCAAAAATTGATATGTACAACTAAAAAATCGGTGGTCTGAAAATGTTTTTCAGAAAGAGGAATGTGTAACCTGTTTGGTAAGTGAAATTCAGGCTTGGGAATGAGAAATTGTTCCCAATTGAGGTTTTGAAAATCTCTGTAGGAATGTAAAAATCCAGTACTTTTTGAACGGAATTTTTTCCTTTGGAAAGTGGTGAAGAATCGGTATCGTTTGTTTTTGACAATTCCTTGGCCAAATAACATTTTCCGTTACAATGAAGGTCAACATTTTGTTTGTTGACGCAGAGTTCTTCGCTGATGTATTGATAATTTACAGCATACTCCACCAGCGGAATCAGAGGTCTGAATACCGTGAAAAAGGTGAGAAATATGCTGCAAATTAAATTCAAAGACTATTTTTTGCTTAACGCTTCGTCATATCTTCTGCTGATTTCTTTCCAGTTGGTTACATTCCAGATGGCAGTTAAGTAATCCGCTCTTTTGTTTTGATATTTCAGGTAATAAGCGTGCTCCCAAACGTCGATTCCGAAGATTGGAGTTCCTTTTTCTTCCACAACATCCATCAGAGGATTGTCCTGATTTGCCGTTGAAGAGACGAATAATTTCCCGCTCTTGTCTACAGAAAGCCAAGCCCAACCAGAACCGAAACGGTCTGCTCCAGCTTTAGCCATTTTTTCTTTGAAAGCATCCATACTTCCGAAAGCATCCGTGATCGCTTTCGTTAGTTTTGCTGAAGGTTTTGTGTCTTTTTGTGGAGTTAAAACCGTCCAGAATAACTCGTGGTTGTAATGTCCACCTGCATTATTTCTTACCGCCATTGGCAAAGTTCCCGCTTTTGAAAGAATTTCAAACAATGTTTGTTTTTCCTGAGGAGTGCCGGCAATTGCTTTATTCAAATTGGCAACGTACGCCGCTGCGTGTTTTGAATAATGAATTTCCATGGTTTGTGCATCAATATTACCTTCCAATGTATTGTAAGCGTACGGCAGAGGCGTTTGTTTGAACTGTGCAAACGCAAACTGCGCCGCAAATACTGCAGTAAATGCAGCTACTTTAAAAATCTTCATAACGTTTTGTATGTAAGGTTAAACTTTTCTATTTTGCTGGAAGATGAGTGTTGGATGATGGAGGTTTTGTGTAATCTGTTGTTAACATCCAGCTTCATACATCCAGCCTTATTTCAATAATTTCTTAATATCCTCTATTAACATTTCTCGGTCGGGATGAAACTTCCCGGTCAATTTAGGGATTTTTCCTTCGGCATCTTCATAATTCAATCCTGAATAATAGAGGATGGGCATATTTTCTTTATTGTACCGGCATCTGATGCTTCCCTGCTGGTCGACTAATGCGATCATTCCGCTGTGATTGAGGTTTTCACTTTCGTCTTCTTTATCTCCTACATAAATATCAAACTGATCAGCGAGATTTCCAATATAGGCTCGGTCACCCGTCAAAAAATGCCAGTTTGGAGATTTTACACCAATTCTTTGAGCATGATTTTTCAACAACTCTGGGGTGTCATTTTCAGGATCGATGCTGATGGAAATTATTCCAAAATCAGGATTATTGATTTCATCTTCAATCGCTCTCATGTTGGAATTCATCACCGGGCAAATCGTTGGACATTTGCTGAAAAAAAATTCAACCAAATAAACTTTCCCCAACATATCTTTATTGGTGATTTTTTTACTATTCTGATCAGTCAGTTCAAAATCCGGAACTTTCATCACCGTGTAAAGACTTCTTTTAAAATAACTCATTCCAAATCCTATTCCTAAAAATAGTAAGGCAATGATTGCAATCGGAATGATAATCTTCTTTTTTGCACTGCTATCTGCCTTTTTATTTTTGGACATACTTCTCAGGATTTTTCTTAAACTCATCCTTACAGTAGCTACTGCAAAAACCGTACGTTTTATTTTTGTAGACTGTAGTATCTTTCATATCTGGTTCTGTTTTCATATGACAGATAGGGTCAGCTGCATTGGCAAACTTGATTGTTTTCGTGGTTGGTTTTGAGGCTGTATTTTTTGTTTTATGCTTTACTTTAGGGGTTTCCTGTGCACAGGCGAATAACGAAACGGACAGTAATGCCGTTAATAAAATTTTTGATTTCATTTTATTTAAATTGAAATTAATAAGTGAATTGAATAAAACTAATTGAAGTGTTAAACTAAATTTAATATTACTCAAACATTTGAACCATCAAGGTTGGTTAAGTTGTTAAGTTTCTTTAAGGAAATCTGATAGATTTTTAAGCCTAAAACTTACGCCTTTTAATATTCGATAGTGTACAGATTAAAAAAACTAAAAATTTAGTTTAAATAAGGCTTATGCTAAAGGAGGATGGAATATTCGGGAGAAATATTCTGAAGTATGAGAATCACTGTAATCCGAATTAGGATTTTTTAATTGAATCTCTGATGATAATTGATTTGAAAAAGAAAAAATTTCATGAGACAGAAAGACATCTAATCCTGCAATCTTTACATTCTGACTATTATTGGATTGCTTTTCAGTTTTTGCCAATTCTTTTTTGACGAAACATTTTCCTTTACAGTCAGACTCAATAACTTTTCGCTTCTCACAAAGATTTTTCACAATGTAGTCATAGTTGACAGCATAATTGACCAATGGCAAAACCGGACGGATTGCAATTGTGAAAATAATGAAAAAGGATATGAGGAGCTTCAAGTATCAAATCTTTATCACAAATATAGTGTAGAAAATTTGTTTCTTCTGTATTTTATGATGAAAGTCAGTTTTGGACTGGAAGCAGGAGATTGAGATGAAAGTTTTTAGTTCCCACAGATTGCACAGATTTACACGGGCGTTTGAAAATATTATGATGGATGTTGGAAGCTGAAAGTTATTTTCCCACAGATTATACAGATTTTTGAAAATATATTGTGAAAACATTTAGGTTTTGGTTAAAGCCAATGGCATTTTCGATTTGTAAAGCGGGCTAAAGCCCACCCCTATTGATGGAATTCATGACTAAATCTTTGTAGTATGATTGTAACTTCCAACATTCATCATCCAGCCTAATTAAACTTCATCCTCTGAATTCTCACTGCATTTAATATCGCCAACAATGCGACACCAACATCAGCAAAAACCGCTTCCCACATCGTTGCCAAACCACCTGCTCCAAGAATTAGCACGATGGCTTTTACTGCAAATGCCAAAATAATATTTTGCCAAACTATTTTTTTAGTTTGTTTTCCTATATTGATTGCCATTGGAATTTTACTTGGCTGGTCATCCTGAATTACAATATCAGCAGTTTCGATGGTGGCGTCGCTTCCTAAACCGCCCATCGCAATTCCGACATCGCTTAAAGCTACGACGGGGGCATCATTCACACCGTCTCCTACAAAGGCTACGGTTTGACTTTTCGCTTTGATTTCTTTTACCTTATTGACTTTATCTTCTGGAAGTAAGTCGCCGTAAGCATTTTCAATTCCCAATTGATCGGCAACATATTTTACTACAGAAGTTTTGTCACCACTTAACATGGTTGTTTTTACACCCAATGATTTTAATTTATTAATAGTCAGCTGTGCATCAGCCTTAATTGAATCCGCAATCGTAAGGTAGCCTACAAACTTTTTGTCGTAAGCAACTGCAATTAAAGTATAAACAATCTTTTCAATATTCACATCAAATGAAATATTATATTGCTTCATGAGTTTTAAATTTCCGACTAAAATTTCCTTGCCGTTAACGTCTGCCTTCAAACCATGCCCAGCAATTTCTTCTACATTTTCTAGTGTTATCGAATGATCAATTTCACCCACAAACTGATGAATTGCCGTCGCAACTGGATGTGTACTTTGACTTTCTAAGACATTGACCAATTTTAAAATTTCATCTTTATTAAATCCATCTTTAAAAGCAACTTCCTGAACTTTAAAAACACCTTCAGTCATCGTTCCGGTTTTGTCCATCACCACATTTTGAACATTCGCCAGAACATCTAAGAAATTACTTCCTTTAAACAAAATTCCGTTTCTACTTCCTGCTCCGATTCCTCCAAAATATCCTAACGGAATTGAAATCACCAAAGCACACGGACAAGAAATTACCAAAAAGATCAATGCTCTGTACAACCAATCTCTAAACTGATAATCGGCTACAAAAAAGTAAGGCAACAAAGTAATTCCAATCGCCAGAAATACAACAATCGGAGTATAGATTTTCGCAAATTTTCTGATAAAAAGTTCTGTCGGAGCCTTCTGAGCAGTTGCATTTTGAACCATTTCTAAAATTTTGCTCAGCTTACTATCTTTATAAGCAGTCGTTACTTTTACCTGGCAGACCGTATTTTGATTGATCATTCCGGCTAAAACCGTTTCGCCTTTTACTTTTGTGTCGGGTTTACTTTCTCCCGTTAATGCGGCTGTATTGAATGAAGCTTTTTCTGAAAGTAATTCGCCGTCTAATCCTAGCTTCTCACCAGATTTTAATTGAATAATTTCACCAATATTTACCTTTTCGGCTTTTACAATTTGCGGTTGCCCATCTTTTAAAATCGTAACCTCATCGGGACGTTGATCGAGCAAAGATTTGATATTACTTTTTGCTCTTGTAACTGCCATTGCCTGAAAAACTTCACCTACAGAATAGAAAAGCATTACGGCAACACCTTCGGGATATTCTCCGATTGCAAATGCACCGATTGTAGCAATTCCCATCAGGAAAAACTCCGAAAATACATCACCATGAATAATGCTTTCGTAGGCTTCTTTTAAGACAGGGAGTCCGACAGGAACGTAAGCAATTAAATACCAAACTAAGCGAATCCAACCCGAAAACCAATCAGGCTTTATATAATTATCTAAAGCGATTCCTATTAATAATAAAGAAAAAGAAATGATCGCAGGAAGAAACATCTGAAACGTAGATTGATCTCCTATGTCATGAGAATGGTCATGGTCGTGACCTCCATGATTGTGATTATGCTCTTTTTTTGGTTTTGTACCGCAACATTCGTCCATAAGTGATAATTTTAAGCAAATGTAGCTGAAACGTGAATGCAATGCTATTGCAAACTTTCAAGACAATTTTCACAGATACCTTTGGCAAAAAGTCTGATTTCATCGATTCTGAAATCAGTTTTCATATTGTCCGGGAAAGAAATATCTTCTTTGCAAGTGGTCTGCTTGCAGATTTTACAATAGAAATGGAGATGCCAGTCTTTGTGCGTTTTTTCGTCACAGTCATCGTGACAGAGTTTGTATTTTGTTGTTGTATTTTCCTGAATACTGTGGACGATTCCTTTTTCTTCAAACGTTTTTAAAGTTCGGTAAATCGTTGTGCGATCAGCATTTTCAAAATAATTTTCGATTTCAGATAAAGATAATGCGGTCTCTTGTGAGCTTAGAAAATCATAGACCAAAATCCTCATGCTTGTGGGCTTGGTATTTTTATCGATTAACTTATTTTCGATTTCCTGATTCATGATATTAAGCTTTCCTTCGTGAAAGCCCCTCAAAGTTAGCTTTTTTTAGAATGTTTTTTAATATTTTAAACAAAAAAGAGCCTTTGCATTTCTACAAAGACTCCAAAATAAAATCAAAACTATAAATTTGGATTGTTCTCAATTTCTTTCTGCGGAATTGAAAACAAATAATATCTGCTATTGGGCGCAAAAGCTGACTGATCGGGAAATGCAAAAACAGAATGTCCTCTTCCATTAACAGTTTTCACCGTACCACTTGGCGTTGTGATCTGCACCGGAATTGGTTGTCCACTTGAGTTTACATAAGCTTTTCTTTCCACTTTACCTTGTGTTCTGATGATGTCTGAAAGAGAAAAACCTTCTCCGAACAGTTCTTTTCTTCTTTCAATCAAAACTTCTTTAATGACATCATTTTGAGCAATTGAACCTGTATAAACATTGGCTTTTCTTGCTGTTTTTAGTTGGTTTAAAACAGTGACTGCATTCGTAACATTTCCGCTTCTTGCTTCGGCTTCGGCTTCAATTAAATACATTTCTGCGGCTCTCATGAAAACAATATCGGCTATTAAATTAGCTTTAAACTTAAATTTAGCATATCTCAAAAGTCCTTCTCTTCCTGGTAAACCGTCCCAAGAAAATAAAGAATAACGGATGTCATTCGTATCAAACAAGTCTTTAAAATAAGGATCTGCCATAAAACTGTAATAATAACTTCCCGAAGATGAAACATCTAAAAAGTGGAATGCGTAGCTTTCACCAGACTGTTCCTGAGTTTGTGCATGTCCCCAAATCCATTCTCCGTTGGTAATATCATTGAAGCCTTCTTTGTATTTTTCGGGATTCATTAAAGGAAATCCCGTTTTCGCAATTTTTGCAGAAGCGATGGCATTGGTCCATTCGCCGGTATTTAAATAAACTCTAGCCAGAAGTCCGTTGACTACAAAACGATCGATTTTATCTTTGTTGTTTCTGGAATAATTTTGAAGCAATTGGTCTGCATCCGTCAAATCACTTTTAATTAACGTATAAATTTCTTCGAGGCTTGCTTTTTTCTTCCCGACAGAATTGGTAGTTGCCGGTTCTGTATAAATCGTAGCAGTCGGCGCATTTTTGTCTTTCAAATAACTGAACTGATAAAAGCTGGCAAGATTTAAATAACAGAAAGCACGCAAAGCTTTTGCCTGACCTTTCACCTGATCTTTCTTTTCCTGAGTTCCTTCTGCTGCATCAATTTTTGCAATCACGTTATTCATATTATTGATAACAGAATACAAAGATGTCCAGATATAAAGCGATCTACCTCCTGTATTATTCACCAAATCGGTAAATGCATAAGCCGATGGAAAACCATATTTATTGGTCAAAACCGCAACATCGCTTCCCATTGCATCGCTGGTTCTTAAAACCGTTGAATATCCGATATTGGCATACGTTGTTCCGTCATCATTAAATTTTGCCCAGGTTCCGTTGATTACCGTTTCGGCACTTTCCGCTGTCTTGAAAATTTCGGCTTCATCTGCCTGATTCGTCGGAGCAGTTTCCAGGTCATTTTCACAACTTATCAGAGAAACTACGGCAATTAAAGCAAAAGATATATATTTTAATTTTTTCATATGTAAGATTTTAAATATTTTAAAGAGTAGCCTGCACACCAAAAGTTATCGTTCTCATTGCAGGATATCTGTAGTACGTTGTTCCGTCTAAAGTTTGCTCAGGGTCCATTCCTTTATGTTTATAGAATGTGAAAAGATTTTCTGCCTGAACATAAACTCTCAGCTTTTTCAATCCGATTTTTTCAAAATAATCTGAAGGAAGTGTGTATCCTAAGCTTACATTTTTAATTCTTGCATAGGTTCCAGAATATAAGAATCTTGACGAAGCGGAAGTCCAGTTATTGGTTGTTGTGCTTAAAGCCGGAACATCCGTATTGGTATTTTCGGGAGTCCATCGGTTTAACATTTCTGAGCTCCAAGCTCTTCCGGCAGCACTTCCATTATGCATCAACATCGTATAATCGGTATCGAGAATTTTACCGCCCAAACTGAAAGTCAATAATCCTGAAAAATCAAAATCTTTATATCTGATGCTGGTTGTAAGACCCCCCATTACTTTAGGCAAAGAAGAACCCTGCAGAGTTTTCGTAGCTTTTGCATACTCTGAAGTTGTTCCGTCTACTGTATTTCCGTTTGCATCTGTGGTAATTGTTTTCCAAAGCGGATTTCCGTTAGTTGGATCAACTCCCATCCATTCGGGAATAAAAAAATCATAAATAGAACCTCCAACCTGCAAACGTTTTGTCCCGCTAACAATTGAACCTTTAGGAAGCTTTGTAATTTCATTTTTTAAAGTACTCAGATTCACATCAACATTCCATTCGAAATCATCTGTTTTAACAGGAGTTGTAAATAGAGAAAATTCAAAACCTGTATTTTTTAACTCTCCGATATTCGCCTGATAACCGCTGAAACCAACTGATGGAGCCAAAGGCATATCAAACAAAAGATCTTTACTCTGACGCTGGAAATATTCTACATTACCTTTAATTCTGTTTTTCAGAATGGCAAATTCTAATCCTACATTTAAATTGAGATTGGTCTCCCATTTCAGATCCGGAGTCGGAAGTCTGCTTGCAACCGTACCACCTTCACCAAGATTGTTATAAAATGTGTATAAACTTTGGTACGCATAATACGTGCTCAACTTATCATTTCCCTGACCTCCGTAACTTGCACGAAGCGTCAACTGATTAAAAATATTTAAATCTTTAATAAAATTTTCATTTGAAGCTTTCCAAGATCCACCAACTGACCAGAAAGTTCCCCATCTGTTTTCAGGAGAAAATCTTGAAGAACCATCTACTCTTACCGATCCGGAAATGAAATATTTATTTTTAAAATCATACTCCGCTTTCCCTAAATAACTTAACAAACCTAGTTTATCACTGCTTCCGCTAAATCCGCCTAACAAAGCTGCTGCATCAGGTTCATAATAATATGGAAGTGAAAATTGGCTTCTGTTTCCAGAGATGGTTTGAAATTCGTAATGATAAAATTCCTGACCCGCTAAAATATTAAAGTGATGTTGGTTGAATTTTTTATCAAAAGTCAGAATATTACTGGTCGTATAAGACAGTGTTCTTGAGTTTGTTTTTGTTACTGAACCACCAATTTCACTTCCCTGCCCGATCAAAGGATTTGAGTAAAAGTGACCGTTGTAATTAACCAAATCAACAGAAAAACTAGATTTAAATTTCAATTCAGGTAAGAAAGTAAAATCTAAAAATCCTTTTCCTGAAAAGTTATCTTCTCTGTTTTCATTTTTATCTAAAGGTAACGTTGCTGCAGCATTTTGATTCTGTAAAGCACTTGTAGGACGGTATTTTCCAAAGTCATAAATATAATTTCCATTGGCATCTAACCTGTGACTTCCATCTGCATTTCTTTCGTAATAAGGATAAAAAGATGGAATGACTCTTGCCGCATTAATGATATTATCCGTTCTGGAATCTGATGAAGGCGGTGCTTCCTGAAGACTGTTGGTATAACTTAAATTAGCACCAACGTTTAACCATTTTTTGACTTCAGAATTTATTTTAAGTCTTGTACTGTATTTTTTAAAACCTGATCCAATGGCAATTCCTTTATCATCAAGATAACCTAAAGAAAAATAATAATTGCTTTTTTCGCTACCTCCACTGAAATCTAAATCTACCTGACTTCTTGCTGCCACTCTCTGAAGAATATCTCTCCAGTCATCATTCCATAAAGCATTGGCTCCAGACAAAAGCTTGCCATCAGTTCCAACTGGCTTTGCATAACCTGAACCATAAGGATTGATTCCTAAAGCAGAAACTAAATTATCACTCGCCATTTGCGCCGCCTGTTGAGAAATAACCTGACTCGATTTGTAGCCATTTCTCAAAGCTTCCCAATACAATTGAAAATACTGGTCTGTATTCACCTGCTCGTAATCTTTAACCGCTCTGGTAGAAAACCCCTGACTAATATTAAAGTTGACCTTTGCTTCGCCTTTTTTTCCGGATTTTGTTGTAATAATTATTACTCCGTTGGCTGCTCTTGAACCATAAAGTGAACTTGCTGTAGCATCTTTCAAAACACTGATCGATTCAATATCATTCGGACTTATCGAGTTGATGTTTCCATCGAAAGGAATTCCGTCAACAACAAACAAAGGATTGCTGGAAGCACTCACCGAGCCAATTCCACGAATACGAATAGATGCCGTTGCACCCGGTTGTCCAGAAGCACTTACTGCTTGAAGACCCGGAACTTGTCCTTCCAAAGCTTTTGTAATATTGGTAACGGGTCTATTATTTATTTTTTCGCTCGAAATTGTTGCCACAGAACCTGTGTAACTTGTTTTTTTCGCTTTTCCGTAAGCGACCACCACGACTTCATCTATATCTTGTTCGCGAAGTGTATCTTTTTTTGCTTCCTGACCATTAATGTTGATTATTCCTAAGAAAAACACTGCAACAGGTGGAATCCAAGCTCTAGAATTAATTAAGTTTTTGCTAATCATAACTCATTTCATTTATCAAATTTTAAAAATTAACCCTTTGCAGAAAAGACAGCAAAGGGCATCGATAAATACGATTAACCAATTGCTTATTTTTCCTTTAAAGGCTGAATGTAACACCTTGCAAAGAGCAGGTTGTTAAGACTTCACAGGGTCAGTTCCCTCCATCTTTCTTTATAAGCCGATCGAAATATGTTTGCAAATCTAAAAACAATTAGTCTACAAAACAAGTAGACTTTAAGATTTTAAATTATTATTTAATAAAAATTAACTTAATACATTCTTAAAAAACACTAAAATAGGGAGTTATAAAGATTACCAAATTCTCAAATATGACAAATATCATTAAAAATAATGTAATTTTAAAAAATGATTTAAAATAGAAAAGCTTTCCACTTATTAAAAAACTTTCTAAATTTATACTATGAAAGTTTTAATTATAAATGGTCCTAATCTCAATCTGTTAGGCACGAGAGAACCCGAAATTTACGGGAGTGTTTCTATGGAAGAGTATTTAGAAAAATTAAAGTCTGAATTTCCTGCACATGAATTGAATTATTATCAGTCGAATATTGAAGGAGAACTGATCAATAGGCTTCAGGTAGATGATTTTGATACTGTTGTTATTAATCCCGGAGCTTTCACGCATTACTCTTATGCAATTGCGGACTGTTTAAAGAATATTCAGAAACCGAAAGTAGAAGTTCACATCAGCAATATTTACAAAAGAGAAGAGTTTAGGCAGAAATCTGTAACGGCAGCTTGTACGGATGCAGTTTTATCCGGCTTTGGAATGGAAGGATATCGATTGGCGATTTTGAGTTTGAAGTAACTCTCACAGATTGCTCAGATTTTCACAGATGATTGTGTAAAATGCTCCTTGAGTTTTACTCTCGTAAATTAAACGGATTACGCAGATTTTTAAAAGAATAGCAAAAATAAAAAAGGCTCATCAAATTGATGAGCCTTTCTTCACTATTTCTAAATGGTCTGTTCCTGCAATTGAGGACCAGAAGCAATCAGCTTTTTGCCTTCGTCAGTATTACAATACTGCTCGAAGTTTTTGATATATTTTGCAGCAAGATCTTTTGCTTTTTCTTCCCATTCTGCAACATCGCTGTAGGTATCTCTAGGATCTAAGATCCCCTCAGAAACATTTGGCAATGAAGTCGGAATTTCTAAATTCATTACTGGGATTGTTGTTTTTTCAGCTTTTTCAATTGATCCGTCAATAATAGAATCAATGATTGCTCTTGTATCTTTTAAAGAAATTCTCTTTCCTGTACCGTTCCATCCAGTGTTCACTAAATAAGCTTTTGCACCGTGTTCTTTCATTTTACCAATCAATGTTTTTGAATACATGGTTGGATGCAATGTTAAGAAAGCTTCACCAAATGCAGGTGAGAAAGATGGTTCCGGCTCAGTAATTCCTCTTTCAGTTCCAGCCAATTTTGAAGTATACCCACAAAGGAAGTGATATTGAGCCTGGTTTTCATCTAAAATAGAAACCGGAGGCAATACTCCGAAAGCATCAGCAGAAAGATAAACAATCTTACTTGCATGGCCTGCTTTAGATGGCAAAACGATTTTGTTAATATGATAAATCGGATAAGAAACTCTCGTGTTTTCTGTAATTGAACCGTCCGTGTAATCAGCAACTCCGTCGTTCACTACAACATTCTCAAGAAGTGCATCTCTTTTTATTGCTCTGAAAATATCCGGTTCTTTTTCTGCTGACAAATCGATTACTTTAGCATAACAACCACCTTCGTAATTGAAAACTCCGTTATTATCCCAACCGTGCTCGTCATCACCAATTAAATATCTTTTAGGATCTGCAGACAAAGTAGTTTTTCCCGTTCCAGAAAGCCCGAAGAATAACGCTACATCTCCTTCTTCTCCTACGTTTGCAGAACAGTGCATTGATGCCATTCCTTTTAATGGAAGGTAATAATTCATCATTGCAAACATTCCTTTTTTCATTTCACCTCCGTACCAGGTTCCACCAATAATCTGAAGTTTTTCAGTAAGGTTGAACATGACAAAGTTTTCAGAATTTAATTCCTGCGCTTCCCAATTAGGGTTTGTAGTTTTTGATCCGTTGATTACTGTAAAATCCGGTTCTCCGAAGTTTTCTAACTCGAAGTGAGAAGGACGGATAAACATATTTGTAACGAAATGCGCCTGCCAAGCAACTTCAACAATAAATCTTACTTTTAATCTTGTGTCGATATTTGTTCCACAAAAAGTATCAACTACATAAATCTTTTTCGCATCAGAAAGTTGAGTTAATACCAAATCTTTACATGATTCGAAAATTTCAGGTGCTGTAGGTAAATTTACTTTACCATCCCAGAAAATAGTATCTTTTGTAACATCATCCTGAACAATATACCTGTCTTTAGGCGAACGACCAGTGAAAATTCCTGTTTTTACAGAAACTGCACCAGATTCTGTAAGTTCAGCTTTCTCAAAACCCTGATTTTCAGGTGAAACTTCCGCTTGATATAACTCTTCGTATGAAGGATTATAAATTAATTCGTAATCTCCTTTAATTCCTAATTTTTGTAAATCTTGGACGATTTTAGCGTTTTTCATTTTACTTATATTTTCTTTTTCTTTTTGCCTGTTTAACATTATGAATATTAACAAATTGTTAAACGTGGATAAATATAAACATATAAGCGAAAATGACAAATAAAAAATGACAGATATAAAAACCTGATTAACAACCAATTAAATCATCCCATTCAAAAATAGTAGTAAAACCTTTTCCCCAAAAATAGTCCTTAAAGCCTACAAATTTTGAGCTCATTACAAAATCACCACCCCAGGCTCCCAAACTTTTGACAAAACTAGGGCAATCTGAGAAAAACCTTGACTTAACTGTCGGAATTTCAATAAAATCTGAAATTTTTTGCTCATGTAACACCATTAGTTCTGAAAAATTTTCCAATTCATCACATAACAAAATATTTCTTGTGAGATCTGAAAATTCGTCTACCATAATTTGAGACTTTATTTTTGACCTGTAAAGTTGAATTGCTTCGCGACTGTCTTGCTTCTGATTGAGATGAATAAAAATCAAGTCATTTTTAAATGTTGGATTGAAATTTATCTTCTCAAAATGTATTTCAGGTTTGTTCTGAAATAACACCGCAGATTTTGCATTAGCAACTGCAATATCGTATCCGCTTCCACCCAAACTTATAGAATTTAAATGGAAAGGATCAATTTTTGACCATTCGGCAAGATTGTTCATTAAAGTAGAACTGCTTCCTAAGCCATAATCTGAAGGGAACTGAAGATTTGTTTTTAAATGATAGGTATCGGTGCTTTTAAACTTAGTTTCAGAAAGACTCTGAACATTTTTAAGAGTTTTAAGAATAAACTCTGCACTTGGATTGATATTGGTTTCTAAGATCTGCCAGGTTTTATAATCAATGACAGCCTTTAACCATAATTCGTTTTGATGATAAGCTTCCCAGAAAATAATAGATTTTCCATCTTGCTTTTCTTCAAAAAAAAACTCTTGTCCTAGCTTTGTGGGTACCGCTAAGACAAGAGCTCCGTCTACAGCGAAATATTCTGAAGTAAGCATAAGCTTTCCCGGTGAATAAATTTCGCCCATTTTTATTTTAATTAGATGGCAGAAGCAGATGCTACTGCGCTATCAATTTTCTTGATTAACCCCTGAAGCGTTTTTCCAGGACCAACTTCTACAAAATTTGTAGCACCGTCTTTAATCATATTCTGAACAGACTGTGTCCACTTTACAGGTCCCGTTAACTGAGCGATAAGATTAGCTTTAATCTGATCCGGATCTGTAACTGCAGTTGTTGTGATATTCTGATACACTGGAATAGTTGCCTTTCTGAATTTCGTATTCTCAATTGCAGCAGCTAATCTTTCTTGTGCAGGTTGCATTAATGGTGAGTGGAAAGCTCCGTTTACCGGTAATAATAATGCTCTTTTTGCTCCGGCTTCTTTTAATTTAACACAAGCTTCTTCTACAGCAATCGTTTCACCAGAAATTACCAATTGCCCAGGACAATTGTAATTTGCAGGAACCACTACTCCACTGATTGATGCACAAATTTCTTCCACTTTAGCATCATCCAAACCTAGAATTGCAGCCATAGAACTTGGGTTTGCATCACAAGCAGCCTGCATTGCTTTAGCTCTTTCAGAAACAAGTTTCAAACCGTCATCAAAAGATAAAACTCCATTGGCAACCAATGCAGAAAATTCTCCTAAAGAGTGTCCTGCAACCATTTCGGCACCAAGACCGTTTACCGCTTTTAAAGCAGCAACTGAATGTATGAATATTGAAGGTTGAGTAACCTCCGTTTTCTTAAGATCTTCATCTGTCCCGCTAAACATAAGGGAAAGAATATCAAAACCTAAAATTTCGTTAGCAGATTCCATCAGATCTTTAATGTCTTTACGGGAATCGTATAATTCTTTTCCCATACCTACAAACTGTGATCCCTGACCAGGAAATACAAGTGCTTTCATTTATTTATTTAAAGTTTAATACAAAAATATAGTTTAATATAAAGTCCTTAAAGAAATTAAGGAACCAATCTGATCACTCTGAAGCCCGTGTTTACATAAGCTCCGTTTGATTTAGATTTTACAAATTCAAATTTAGTAGCCAACTGAGTCTGTACTTTATTGATTTGTTTAAAGATTTCTCCTTTTTTGTTTTCTCTTGTCAACATATCGTTTACCACATCAAAACCAATTACCGCATATTTCCCAGGAGTTTTACAGTATTTTGATTTGTAAGCAGCCAAGATTTCTTTTTCAAAATTTCCGTCAGCATTGATTTTTCTATCCATAAGATAAACCAAACTTGCCTGGCTCAACTCATCCACTTTTTTATCGAAACTCGGAACAGCATACATACTGAATGCTTTGATACCCTGAACTTCTTTAGACAAAGCAATTACTTTATTTGAAAAAGCTTCACCTAGTGTATCATTATCGCTCGCCAAAATTGCAATAACAGGAGCAGATTGTCCTGTCATCATATTCTGATCCAACTGAATTTCTGAAGCAGTATTTACAACGATAATCTGAGCATTTTTAACATTTTTCTCAAGACTTGACTTCAGATAATTGGCATTCTCTTTTTTAGCGTCTGCTACGATATAAATTTTCTGATTAGAATATACCGACTTTACTTCTTCTGCAATTTTATCGGCATACGTCTGATCGTTGGTTTCAACAATAATCAGGTTGCTGTAGTTATACAATTCCGGTGAGTTAGCAAATGGAGCTACTACAGGAATCTTCTGAGTCTTAGTAAAATCTAAAAGATCAATTACATTCGACTTAAAGAAAGGCCCGATAATTAAATCGGTATTATTTGGATTGATTTGCGATAAAGAGCTTTTAAATGAAGCTTCGTTACCAGAATCAACAATTTTAATATCTAATTTTTGTCCGGCTGAAGCATTTCTTTCAATCGCCAATTTAGCTCCCGTAAGGAAATCTGTCGCCATTGCTCGATATTGCGTTTCGCCAGTATTGTAACCGAAAGGAAGCATCAAAACAACACTTAATGCATCACCATTCTTTTTGATATATGCAGCATCTAGTTTTCTGATTTTGATAACCATTCCGGCTTTTAAGCCTTTTGATAATTCAGGATTTAATGCAACTAATTCATCAATTGTAATTCCGAACTTATTAACAATCGAAAAAACGGTATCACCTTGTTCAACTGTATAAGTAGCGTATTCATCCTGATTAGAGAGAGAGCTTCCAGCCGAAGATCTTTCGTTTCCGGAATCTATTTTAGTTTTATTATTATTTATCGTAGTAGATTCAGTAACAGTTTCAACAGGTTTTGTGACAGTAGTAGCAACTGCCTGATTTCCACCGTATTTTTTGATACTATTGAGAGGCAAAGTGATTTCGTCTCCAATTTTCATGTGAGAATCAAGCTCTGGATTGAGCTTTCTCAAATCAGTTTCAGAAATTCTGTACTGTTTTGTAATTCCGTAAACAGTCTGTTTAGGCTGAAGGATGATTTTCCCTGTCTGCGATGAAGTATTATTTGCAGCAGGTGTTTTTGTAACAACTGCATTTATAGCTCCCGTTTTTACGTTAACCACATCACCTATAGCTAATTTTCCGTCTTTAACTTTAGGGTTCAACTTCAACAGCTCATCTACAGTAATTCCGTATTTCTTAGAAATATTGTAGGGAGTATCACCTTTTATAACCGTGTGTGTTTTCTGAGCAGTTAAACCAAGAAACATACATAAACCAGATAGTACAAAAAACCTCTTAATCATTTTCGATATTATAATTTACAAAAATACTTCTTTAAAATTAAATGGCAACAATTATTAATTTTGAATCTTCTACCACCATTTCTTCCATGCAAAATTCTATCCAAGAATATCCGAAATCTGCAAAGAATACAGAGAAATTATAAATTCTTTCCTGCCAGGTTTTTGAAGGATGAACATCTAAAAACAGATTTTCTAAACGTTCCAACAATTCGTTTTGTTTTATTTTTTCAGCACGAAGAAGTCTTTTTTTCATTCTTACAAAGGATTTCAGCTGCCTTGTTTCTTCAGCTTTTACTAAATTACCAAAAGACTTTTCTGTTGATTCTGCTGCGTTTTTTAATTCTGAAAACTGTTTCGTCAGAAGATTTTCTTTTTCATTAAGCAAACTAAGAATTTCATTATTATCTAAAATCTTATCATTGGTAATTTTTGTGAAATTTTGGAAAAAATCATCTATTTTCAAATCCAGTTTTTCAATTTTACCTAATGTTTTTTCTTTTAAAAACAACATCGAGTTTCTCGGAATTAAAATTGGAAACGGTAAATTAAGTTTAGTAAAATAATCTTTCAGCTCAAGCCAATACATGATTTCCGCATTTCCACCGATATAGGCAAGATTGGGCAAAACAGTTTCCTGATAAACAGGTCGCATCAATGCATTTGGACTAAACTTTTCGGGATAGTTTTCAAGCTCGTTAAAAATTTCTTCTTTCGTAAACTGAATATTTTTATCTACAACGATATAATTTTTGCCATCAAAGTCTATTCTGTCGCGCGTTTCAGAAAGATAAAATAAATTAATTTCACGCGGATTTACCTGAACTTTCCCGTATTTAGCCGTCAGAAAATCTACTTTATCTTTTGAGTTTTTATGTAAGCTAAAATTCTCAAGCTCATCTTTAAAAACGTCTTTAATCTGATTCTTCAACGTCTTTGAATCACCGTCAACAATCAACAAACCAAAATCTGAAAACAATCTGTTAACCAAAGTCTGAATTGCTTTCGTTAAAGTATTTCCGTTTTTGTAAGCTTCTTTTAACATTAAAATCAGCTCTGTACCGAAAACAGAATCTTTAAATTCTTTTTCAAATTCAGAAATAAAAAAAGTATCATTCACATGAATTCTTCCAACTGCACCACCGGACTTTTCGTTGATTTCGTAATAATTATTCTCGGTTTTAAAATGATTGATTTCTGCAAAATCATGATCTTCAGAAGCCATCCAATACACCGGAACAAAATTGAAATCAGGGAAGTTCTGCTCTAAATATGTACAGGTTTTTATCGCCTGAAGAATTTTGTATACAAAAAAAACAGGTCCGGAAAACAGATTAAGCTGATGTCCGGTAGTAATGGTGAATGTATTTTTGTGCTTAAGATTTTCTAAGTTTTCTGTCTGTTTAGAAGAAAGCTTAGAATCTAAAAGTTGCGATTTTATCGTTTCATATAGAATTTCTCTTTTTACTGACGCGAAAGAGTTTTGTTTTAAATGAATTTGTTGAGCAAAATTTTCAAGCGAAAAAGTATGTGCTTCAAACCCTTCTATATCATGATTCAGGAAATCTTTTACCAACTTTGGAATACTTTCAATTTCGCTGAATGCTATTTTGTTTATTGTTTTCAACCTGATTTAATTTTAGTTGAACAGATACCATAAAATTCCGATATTTAGTCTAAAATCATAGACTGGATAATGTGGGAATGCATAAGATTTGTTTGGTGAAATGACCGTTCCTATTTGTTGCCCTTCGATAAAGAAAAACATTCTTTTCACTTTCATATTAACGTATACATCAGCAATTGGCTGTCCTCCGATTGAGAAAGAATCTGCGCTCGGCAAAATATATTCGTTAAGAATCGGGAAATATTCTCGTGTCGCAAATTTTGAGAAATAATACACTTTTAAACCAGCCTGAATTTCTGCCGCATTTTTGAATGCTTTAGACTGAAAGAAAAAGTTTGCTCTTCCTATAAAAGAAGGCAATGGCAATAATTCTTTATTGGTTAAAACATTTTGAAACTGCAATCTAGTATTTAAATGGAATTTACCGTAGCTGAATGTAGCATCACCTCCAATCTGAGAAATATTTACAGAATTTGCACTCTGTCTTGGCATTGCTGCAGCATCAAAATAAGTATAATTATCTACTCTAAAATAGTTGGCAAAAAGTTGAGTTTGGAACCATTTTAAATTAACATTTCCACCAATTTCTGTTACCGACTGATTTTTTGCATCACTAAGGAAATAATTAAAATTGTTGTATGCTGAAGCATTCGCAAGATAATTAAATGACGGATATGAGCTTTGGAAGTTTACTTTTGCATTCACAAAGTAATCTTTAATCGGTTCAAACTTGATATTATTTGTAGTCTTCAAATAATTTCCAAACTGATTTCCTTTTGAAATTTCCAAGAATGAATTGACCTGGAATTTATCTAAAAGTTTAATTTGTAAATTTCCGACAGCGCCCAATCTGTTTTCTTTCATTTCAGAAGGAATTTGAAGAATAGGCAATGTAATTTGATCGACCCCGAATTTCAGCATTTGATATCTTAATCCTGCATCCAATTTAAAACGTTCGTTATCGAAAACCAAACTGAAAGTATTGCTGAAATTATTTGAATATTTTTTAGTTGAAAGAGGAAAACCATTAACAATTTCGGCTTCAGAAGTGGACCAATATGGCTCTAAGCTACCTTGGTTATAATAATATTTATTCCCTTGATTAAAGATTGTATGTCGAATTCTAAAAGGGAACTTTTCAGCATTAAAAGGAGTAAACTGATGACTCAGATAATATCTTCTATAAGAATACTGTGAGCTGGATGATGCCAAATTCACCAAAGCTCTGTCACGATTTCTAAACTCACTATCTCCTGATTGGAAAAGATCATCATTTACAATTCCACCATTCTCCTGATTGTTTACATTCTGATGAAGGTAATGAGCAAATAATTCATAATCTCCACTTTTGGATGTATAATGTCCGGAAAACAAAGTATTGTTGTTTGCTGACAAAGAGTTTCTGTAAAACCCTTGAGAACGAAGTCCCATATAATCTAAAGCAAAATTGAATCTTTTTCCTATATTTTGGGTATAAGTTGACTGCAAAGCTGCACCGTTTTTCATTGCAGTATGATAAATAAATGTAGCAGTCGGAGTTTTTACATCATAATATTTAATGTCATTAATTCCTAAAATACCGTACGATTTATTTGTTGGTAAAAGAGAAAGGTTTTGCTCAGCATTTACTTCATAAGATAAAGGATTGAATCCTGATCCGATGTTTGCAAACTGTACTCTTCCAAAATTATCTCTGTTATTATACTGAGAAAAAATATACGTTTTATTAAAAGTCATCGCTGTATCGAAGATTTTCTTTTCAGAAAACTGAGTCTGATACTGATAATCATTAATCGTCGGCTTAAAAATTTTAAGAGAATCTTTTGTCCCTGAATCTATTACTAAGGTATCTTTTAGTTTTTTCTCAAGCATGTTAGAGTCTGTTTTATTGACAATAACCTGAGCCTTAGTAAATGAAGCAAGGAAAAATATGATTAGAAAAAGGTATTTCATGAATATTTTTTGTACAGCAAAAATAAGAAATAAAAGGCAATAAAAAACCCCGTCTTTCGACGGGGTTTAAAGTATTTAAATTAAGTATTTAAAAATTATTGACCTACGAATAATTCGTCATAATCACCAAAAGTACCAATTGTAGTACCAGCAGTTGACTTAACATAATATTCAACACGCAATTTTAATATTCTTGTACAAGCATTGAATGTTGATTTACTACCATCAGAAGCATTTTTAACCCATTCTTGTCCTCCATTTGAATCAACCTCCATATATTGATCAGGAACGGTAATTACAAATGTTTCAGGATTATATTTCAAAGTTAAATCACTACCTAGTCCTTTAAATCCAACAACTTTCATTGTTCCTACACCACTTACTACACCCAAATCTTGAATAGTATAATTTGTATTAGGTGCATTGTAATTAGCTACAGTGTTCTTAAAGATTCCATTACCAAAAAATGCTGCAGCCGGACAAGCTTTATTATATGTTAATGTATATGTTTGAGCAAATGTAGTATTTGCAACTGAAGCAGACTGTAATCTAAACACAATTAGCTTAGGATCAACAGTAGCAGTAGCTTCAAGCAGTTTTACTTGAAACTGTGCTGTAGCCTGACCAGCAGCAACAGTTAAATCCTGATTAACAATCTGAAAATCCGTACCCTCTACAGCTGTTGAAACTGTTTTATCTACTACTAGTTTAACCTGTGCAGCACCTGATAAAGGAATAACAGTACCAAACTCGATATTAACCGTTGTAGAACCAGTACCAGATTTTACAATAGCTTCACCTTTTACTTCCTTATTGAAATGTAAATAAGGATCACCTTCATATGTCGTAGGCTCATCTTTACAACTATTTAAGAACATAGTTATAAAAGCCAATATTAAAAATGCAAACTTTTTCATAAAATTAAATTTATTATTAATTATAACCTGGGTTTTGTTGAACGTTAGGATTTGCATTAGTTTCGCTCAACGGGATAGGCATTGTAAATCTATAATCACTAGCTGGCAATGTAAGAGGCATACTCTGATTATCATCATCATATTTATCTCTATCTATTCCAACTCCAGCAGCTACACCCATTCTTTTCAAGTCAACATAACGATGACCTTCAAAACACAGTTCTCTTCTTCTTTCTAAAAGGATATCTGCATAAGCTTGTTGAGCTGATGTATAAGTAATTGTAGCAGCTAAACCACCAACAGATCTATTTCCTCTGATTGTTCTAACACGAGTTGCAGCTGTTGTTAAATCACCCTCGTGAACTGCAACTTCAGCCAAAATAAGATACATTTCAGAAAGTCTGAAAACTTTGATATCATTTCTTAACTGCATTGTTGCACTTGCTAAAGGAGCAGGTTTACCTGGATATTTATTGATTACAATAACATCGTCCTCTCTTGGATTAGCGCCATTAGGATAAAAATTATCATAAGCACTTGAAGCGTCAACAAACACTTGACCTCTTACGTCTACTCCTGGAATTTGATTTAAAAGAGTATATAATTTTCTGCTCATATCGAAATTAACTGAGCCATCAATATCTGTAGAGTTTGTTGTCCATAGGTTAGCTATGTTTGACCAAGCACCTGTAGAACTATTAGGTCTGTATAGAGACCAAAGAATCTCTCCTCTTGCACCAGATGCATCTTCCCACATACGTTGGTATGAAGTTGCTGCAGTATTAGTGTTAGGAACAGCCAAAGCAATTCCACTTGAAGTAATTGCAGTGGTAGCATTTACTTTTGCATTTGCATCATCCCCTTTATAATTATAATACCGTGCTGCCATTGCATGAATTGCAGGCTTTAGTAAATAATGTTGAGTTGCAGTAGCACCAGCTGCTACGCTTGTTGAATTAAAGTTTGTAAGTGCATATTGCAAATCAGATTCAATTAAAGCAAAAATTTCTGAGTTTTTTACTCTTGGTAATTTAGTCTCAAATAAATTTGCAGGTTCTGTAGATAACATTACTCCTAAAGCATTTACATCTTTCATGTTTGGTGAAAAATATGATTCTAAATTTATGTAAGCATAAGCTCTAATTGCTCTTGCATGAACCAATACACTTGTGTATAAATTTTTGTCTGCAGTAGAAAGTTTGTTAAAGTCAATCAGTTTACTACCATTCAAAAGAATGTTAGCTTTATTGATGATATTATAATTGCTTACCCAAATAGCGGCAGCATCACTAGATGTAGAATTTAACACCCATCTGTGTGTTAAAATATCTGTAGTACTTACTCCCGCAGGTCCAAAACCAACTTCGTCTGTGAAAAGTGAAGTAAAATTAATTTCATTTAGAGGATCTACTGATGGATATACACTACCATTAAGAAACTTCTGCATATCTTCTACCGTTTGAAAAGCAGCTTGGGGAGTATTAATCTCACCATCCTGAACTATATCTAGCGCATCTTTACATGAAGACATCACTAAGAAAACCGATAATATATAAAATATTTTTTTCATTGTAATAATTTAATTTAAAAATCAACTTTTACCCCTAATGTATACATCCTTGGATTTGGATAGATACTCAAACTTGATGATGTAATTGGCTCAGGGTCAAAACCTCTCCATTTAGTCCATGTGAAAATATTTTCAGCCTGAAGATATACTCTTAGACCAGTAATTGGCATATTCTTTAACATATCTTTGCTAAGCTGATAACCAATCGTTGCTGATCTTACTTTCACAAACGAAGCATCTTTCACGAAATAATCAGAATTTGGTGTATATCCCCAGTTTGTAGCTCTTAAGCTTGGAATATCACTATTAGAATTCTGAGGTGTCCAAGCTCCTAATAAATCAGTAGACATATTACCAGAACCTACAGCAGTAGAACCTAAACCTTCAGGGTTCGCCAACCAGTATAAAGCATTATCAAATTTTTTGATTCCTTGTTGGAAAGTAAATAAAGCATCAAGGAAAAAGCCTTTATAACCAGTTTCAAAACCAAAACTTCCAGCATACTTAGGTATTATACTAACGTCAAGGTACTGTGCATCGGTAACATCTGGTGTTTCTGTAACGCCACCATCTTTAGTGTGGAATAATAAATTACCATTACTCTTATTTACCCCTGCATACTTATACACATACCACTCATATAATTGGTGTCCTGCAACATTCACTGTCGAACCTGGTTCCGGATCACCGTTAATAGTGTATTCATTTACTCTATTCTGATTATAAGAACCATTGGCAAATACACTTAATCTAAAATCATCATTTTTAATAATGTTGTATCTCAATCCAAGTTCAATACCTTTATTAGTCATTGATCCATTATTACCGCTTACCGCATAAGAACCGGTAACACCCGATACAGGGATTGAACTAAATAAATTAGTAGTTTTCTTCTGATAAACATCAAGTGTACCTTCTAACTTGTTATTTAATAGAGTAAAATCTAAACCTATGTTTGCCTGTGCTACATCTTCCCATTGTACTAATGGGTTACCGTAAGCAAAACCTAACCCAAGTACATTCCCATATCCTGTTGGCGTTGTGTATAAATCTCTTACAACCTGACTAGCAGTAAGCAATGGGTTTGCACCAGGTGTACCTGCTACAATATTTTGGTTACCATTCGTACCATATGACGCTCTTAGTTTTAAATTACTAAATGTAGAGCCTTCCATAAAGTTTTCTTTATCGATATTCCATCTACCCGCAACAGCCCAATATGTAGCCCATTGATTGTCACCTATAAATCTATAACTAGCATCTCTTCTAATAGTACCACTGAAACCGTACTTCCCTGCATAATCATAGTTTGCATTTGCAAAATAAGCAAGCGTACCGGCGGTAATTCTTGAAGCACTTACTGAAGGAACATAAGGAGACGTTGCAGTATTATCAAATGGTACATATCCTGTTCCAGAACCAGGAACATAAGTCCTTGGATCTAAACCATTCTGTCTTCTAAATGTAGTTCTGTAATAAACTTTGTTATATTCCATACTCACTGTAGCATCTACAGTATGATCTCCAGATTGACCATTATATGATGCTGAAACAACATTATTGATACTTAAATCTCTTGTAGTATTTTGATCTTCAAAGCCACTATACTTATTCGCTCCTTTTGTTGCATATGATAAATATGCCCAAGGTGCTCTACCAGAAATCCTATCACTTTGTCTGTAGTCAACTCCCAACTTGTTATTTAAACTAAAGTTTTTAGTGAATTGATAAGAACCACCTAAGTTTCCTGTTATAGATACCTGATCAACGAAGTTTGGAAGATTCCCTTTAGTCAATAAGTTCTCTAATACATAGATATTATTTCCATTATTAAAATTAGTTCCTATTGCATTAAATAAACCTTGTCCATCTCCATATGCATTAGGTGCCAAATAAGGTAATCCTTGAAGTACACCTAAAAGAGGATTTTGTACTGAATTATTTCTAATAGCTGTACTTGTTTCTTCAAACAATTCGTTTCTTCTTGAGAAAGCAAGACCTAATTGTGAATTAATCGTTAGCTTTTCATCATTAGATTTCATTTGAACGTTTGATCTAGCAGTAAATCTCTTAAAATCAGTTGTTGGAACTGCACCACCCTGTTGCATGTACCCAAAAGAATTATAAGAAGTAACATTTTTACCACCTGTTGAAACGGACACATCATGCGACTGGAACATTTCAGGCTTAAAGAACACTTTTGTCCAATCAGTATCAATACCTGCTTGCTGTCCAGCAATAGCTCTATCATAAGCAGGCCCAGAAGTCAAACCATATAAATTCATAATGCCCAAATACTCATTAGTATTTGCAAGATTATATTTATCAAGAGGTCTCAATGACATACCAGTCATACCTGTATAAGAAACTTTCATTCCACTACCAAACTTACCTCTCTTAGTTTTAATAACAACAACCCCGTTAGCACCTCTGTTACCATAAATAGCCGTTGCAGCTGCATCCTTCAAAACAGTCATTGACTCAATATCATTAGGATTCAAGTTTCTGTATTCAGAAGCATTGGATGGAATATCATCAATAACAATTAAGGCATCGGTATTACCACTGATTGAACTGGTTCCTCGAATCAACAAACTAAACTTAGCAGATCCTGGACTACCCGATCCTCCATTCATAATAACACCAGGAGCAGCCCCCTGCAAAGATGTCAACACATTGGTATTCGGCCTATTCTCTAAGAAAACATCACCAACAGTATTAGAAGCAACTGCAGAGTTCTTTTTTGTAATAGTTTTTGAGTAACCTAAAACAACTACCTCTTCAATTTTCTCTTCCTGACCTTTTTTAGTCGGTATAGAGTCTTGAGCAAAAGCCAGCTGACCTGTAAAGAACAGCACACCTGCCGTTAGCACACGTAATTTAACATTCATATTAACAAAATTTTAATATTTTTAATGAGCAAATATGTTAATAAATATTAACATATGCAAATTTTTAACTCATATAAATTCTTTTTTTTTACTTGATATACTACAAAAATAAAGAATTAATTAAAATTCAATAATAAAAACTAACAAAAAGCATGAAAAATAAAATATTTTAATCAAACAACATAGTTTTAAGGGGTTTTGCACAAAACAAAAAAAATTATTTAGAATAAATATAAACAAAATTCATTTCACAAAAAAAACCATTCGAAAAGGAATGGTTTTAAATTATTTATAAAGTTAAATTACTTCAATTTCTTCTTTACAGCAACTTCTTCATAAACTTCAAGGATATCATTTTGCTCGATATCATTGTAACCTTTAAGGTTTAATCCGCACTCGTAGCCTTTCGTAACTTCTTTTACGTCATCTTTGAAACGTTTTAAACTTTCAAGCTCTCCGTCGAATTTCACGATACCATCTCTTAGTAATCTTACTTTCGATTGTCTCGTTACTTTTCCGGTAAGAACCATACAACCTGCAATTGTTCCAACTTTAGAAATTTTGAATACCTCACGGATTTCAACATTACCGATTACCTGTTCCTGAATTTCCGGAGAAAGCATTCCCTCCATCGCTTCTTTTACCTCATCGATTGCTTTATAGATTACAGAATATGTTCTGATCTCAATTTCTTCACGGTCTGCAAGATCTTTAGCATTTGCTCCTGCTCTCACATTAAATCCGATAATAATTGCATCAGATGCTGCCGCTAAGTTAATATCAGATTCCGTGATCTGTCCAACACCTGAGTGAAGGATTTTCACACTGATTTCTTCTGTTGACAATCTTTGTAACTGATCAGAAAGTGCTTCCACAGAACCATCCACGTCACCTTTAAGGATAATATTCAATTCTTTGAATTCTCCTAAAGCAATACGTCTACCTAATTCTTCAAGCGTAGTATGTTTTTTCGTTCTGATTGAAAGTTCTCTTTGTAGCTGTTCTCTCTTATTAGCAATAGCTTTACCTTCACTTTCGTCGGCATAAACACGGAACTTGTCACCTGCAGTAGGCGCTCCGTCTAAACCTAAGATTGTTGCTGGAATTGAAGGACCTGCCTCTTCAAGGTTTTTCCCTCTTTCATCCAATAAAGCTTTTACTTTACCATGATTTTTACCTGCTACTACATAATCTCCAACTTTTAAAGTTCCGGTTTGTACCAACATTGTTGCTACATAACCTCTACCTTTATCTAAAGATGCTTCAATTACAACTCCGTTTGCAGCACGTTCAGGATTAGCTTTTAATTCAAGCATTTCTGCCTGTAACAATACTTTCTCTAATAAAAGATCCATATTATTACCCATTTTAGCTGAAATTTCCTGAGCTTGTACATTTCCACCCCACTCTTCTACCAAAATATTCATTCCGGAAAGTTGCTGACGGATATTATCAGGATTTGCATTCGGCTTATCCACTTTATTGATTGCAATAATCATAGGAACTCCTGCAGCCTGTGCGTGAGAAATTGCTTCTTTCGTTTGAGGCATTACATCATCATCCGCAGCAATTACAATAATTGCAATATCGGTAACCTGTGCACCTCTGGCTCTCATCGCAGTAAACGCTTCGTGACCTGGTGTATCTAAGAATGTAATTCTCTGACCATTTTCCAACTTCACGTTGTAGGCTCCGATGTGCTGTGTAATTCCACCTGATTCACCTGCAATTACGTTAGTTTTTCTAATGTAATCCAACAATGAAGTTTTACCGTGGTCAACATGTCCCATTACGGTAACAATTGGCGCTCTTGCAACAAGGCTCTCTTCTGTATCGATTTCGTCGTCAGCATCTGTATCTTCAAGATCAGCATCCGAGAATTCAATTTTATATCCAAATTCATCAGTTACCAACAATAAAGTATCAGCTTCCAATCTTTGGTTCATGGTAACCATTACTCCTAAAGAGAAACAAGCTGAAATTACTTCAGTAGGAGAAACGTTCATTAAACTTGCCAATTCACCAACAGTGATGAATTCGGTTACTTTTAATGTTCTGTCTGCTGCATCAATTTCTTGCTGACGCTCGTCCTGCTCTCTACGGAAGCTTCTCTTATCTTTTCTGTGTTTAGAAGATTTAGATTTTCCTCCTTTATTGGTTAGTTTTTCAAGGGTTTCCTTGATTTGGTTTTTAACTTGCTCGTCGGTTAACTCAACAGGCATGGTTCTCTGTCCCGGTCTGTTGTTTCCGAAACGGTTTCCACCACCTTGTCCTTGAGGACGATTTTGACCACCTTGTCCCGGAGGTCTGTTACCTTGAGGACCACCCGGACGGTTTTGACCACCTTGTCCTGGAGGTCTGTTTCCTTGATAACCACCTTGTCCCGGCGGACGGTTTCCTCCCGGACCAGTTTGACCTTGCGGACGGTTTTGACCGCCTTGCTGATTGTTTCCACCTTGCTGGTTGTTCCCAGTATTCTGGTTAGGACCGCCCGGTTTTTCAATTCTCTTTCTTTTCTTTTTAGCTCCTGAGTTTGGTTTTGGTGCAAACTGAGTTAAGTCAATTTTTTCACCAACGATTTTAGGACCGTCAAGTTTTTGATAAACAGTTTCTATTTTCTGAGGCTCCTGAGGTTCCTCACTAATAGATTCAGGTTTTTTTTCTTCCACTTTTTCTACAGGTTTTTCAACCGGTTTTGGTGTTTCTTTAGCAGGTTCAGCTGGTTTTGCTGTTGCTTTCACCTCTTCTGTTTTAGGTTTATCTTTTTTCGCAGGTCTGTTTCTGTTTCCTTCTATTTGAGAAAGATCAATTTTATCCAAAACCTTGAATTCTTGTTTTTCAGGAGTTGCTTTTACTTCAGAAACCGGTATAACTTCTTCTTTTGCAGCTTTCACCTCTTCTTTCACCTCCTTCACGTCTACTTTCTCTTCTTTCTTTTCTTCTACAGGTGCAGCTGGTGCAGGAATTGGTTCTTCCGCAACAGGTTCAGCTTTTTTAGGCTCAAGATCGATTTTACCTAAAATTCTGGTTTCTGGTTTTGTATTAGCTTTAGCTCTTATTACTTCAGGTGCTTTCTTTTCTTCCATCTCCAGTTTTTCTTCCGGAACTTTAGAAATAACCACCTCATGGGAAGCTTTACGTTGCTCACCGTCTTTGGCAAACTCAGCTTCCAATGCAGAATATGCCGCTTCTTCTAATTGAGCGTTAGGATTGTTTTCAACCACAATATCCTTAGACTGTAAAAACTCTACCAGCCTAGACATCGATATGTTAAATTCCTTAACCGCTTTATTTAATCTTATTTTTGGCATCTATATTATTTACTGTTTTTTAATTCTTAAAATTAAAGTATTCTTTTTTACTGTTATTAAAATTTATTTCTAAATATTAATCTTCAAATTCCTCCTTCAATATACGTTTCACATCTTCGATGGTTTCCTCTTCTAAGTCTACCATGTTCAAAAGACTTGTCGTATCTTTATCTAAGACAGATTTTGCAGTTGTAAGACCTACTTTCTTAAACTCATCCAAAATCCACTGTTCGATATCGTCATTGAATTCTCTCAAGTCAACATCATCATCTTCACTTGCTTCTCTAAACACGTCAATTTCGTATCCAGAAAGCCAAGAAGCCAATCTGATATTTTGTCCTTGCTTACCGATAACTTTAGAAATCTCTTCAATTGGAGTATAAACCAATGCATAGTTTGTCTCTTCGTTGATGTCAATTTTATTGATGGTAACATTTCCTAAAGCTCTCTTCACCATAATCTCAGGGTTTTTAGACCACTGAATTACATCTATATTTTCGTTTCTTAATTCTCTTACAACACCGTGAATTCTAGAACCTTTCACCCCGACACAAGCTCCTACAGGATCGATTCTGTCGTCGTAAGCATCAACTGCTATTTTCGCTTTTTCACCAGGAATTCTCACCGCTTTTTTAAGAATGATTGTTCCGTCCTGGATTTCAGGAATTTCTAATTCCAATAATTTTTCTAAGAATTTCGGAGCTGTTCTTGAAATGATAATTTGTGGTTTTGAACCTTTAAAATCTACCGTTTCAACAATTGCTCTGATGTTTTCTCCTTTTTTGAAGAAATCTGATGGAATCTGGTTTTCTTTAGGTAAGATAAATTCATTTCCTTCATCATCCAGCAAAATTACGTGCTTGTGGCGAATGTGGTGAATTTCACCAATTACAATTTCTCCGATTCTGTCTCTAAACTGATCATACAACATCGCATTGTTATGCTCCTGCAATTTTGTTGCTAAAATCTGCTTCAGCGTCAAAATATTTCTTCTTCCCAACTGCGCCACAGGAATTTCCATGGTAAAATCTTCACCAACTTCAAAAGTTGGATCTATTTTTTTAGCTTCAGTGATTTCAATTTCCAAATCATCATCTTCAGACATTTCGTCTTCAACGATGGTTTTATTTAAGAAAATCTGAAAGTCACCTTTATCAGGGTTTACAATTACATCAAAGTGATCATCAGAATCAAATCTTTTTCTCAACAAAGTTTTTAGAGAATCTTCAATGATCGCCATCAGATCAATTTTACTGATCCCCTTTTCGTCTTTAAAATCACCAAAGGATTCAATCAACGCTATATTATCCATTTATCTTTTTTTCTTTTAAAATTTAAGTACTACCAAAGCTTTTTTTATTTCAGAGTAAGGAATTTCTTTTTCCTCCTCTACGTCTACTTTACCTTTACCTACTTCTTTCGGTTTGCGGTAACGCAGTACAAGAGTAATTTTCTCTTCGTCTACTTCTGCAAGCTCACCCTCTATTTCTGAAGAATCAGTCAACAAAACTTCAATTTCTCTTCCGATATTTTTACGAAACTGTCTCGGAATTGAAAGCGGTTCGCTTAATCCTGCAGACATTACCTGTAGACTAAAATCGTGCTCTTCACGATCCATATTAAATTCTATTGCACGGCTTGCATCCAGACAATCCTGCACAGAAACACCATTATCACCGTCTAAGATCACTGTAATATCATCTCCTGCGGAAAACTTCAAATCAATAAGAAACAAATCTTCTCTTGTCTGAAGGAAATCATTTAATAATGTTTCAATATTTTTTCTAAACTCCATATAATATATAATCCTGATTTAACAGTACGAAAAAAGGCTTTCTCTTAGAAGCCTTTCCATTTTTTCCGTTAATCTCCTGCAAATATATGACATTTTTATAAAACATACAAATACACTTCATAATCAACAAAATAAGAATTCACAAAAAAAACACCATAACTCTACCCTCATAAAACCAACCCTTATTGCAGATTACTTTTTGTCTATCATCTTTAATAAGTTATCGTTATAAAAAAAAGACCATGAAACAATTTTTAGTATTTTTGTCTGGAATTTTAAAAACATATATTTTGAATATAACAATAGTAGGAACAGGCTATGTAGGTTTGGTTACAGGAACTACCCTTGCAGAACTTGGCAATTCGGTTTATTGTGTTGACATTGATGAAAAAAAAGTAGAAGGTATGAAAAACGGCATCGTACCTATTTACGAGCCTAATCTTGAAGAAATGTTTCTCAGAAATATTCAATCTGAAAGATTGTTTTTCACAACCAATCTAAAAGAAGCTTTAGATAAAAGCGAAGTTGTTTATCTTGCTCTCCCCACCCCTCCCGGAGAAGATGGTTCGGCAGATTTGTCTTACGTTTTGAGAGTAGCCAATGATATTGGTGAACTAATGACTGAATATAAAGTAGTTGTCAATAAAAGTACTGTTCCTGTAGGAACAGCCGACAAAGTAAGAGAAACCATTTCCGCAAAGACTACTATTGATTTTGATGTGGTTTCAAATCCTGAATTCTTACGTGAAGGTTTTGCAGTGGAAGACTCTATGAATCCAGCAAGAGTTGTTGTAGGATCGAGCTCCGAGAAAGCTAAAGACATTATGGCAAAAATTTACCAGCCATTTACCAATACCGGAATTCCTATTATTTTTATGGATGAAAAGTCTTCCGAACTTACAAAATATGCATCCAATTCTTTCTTAGCCGTAAAAATTACGTTCATGAATGAAATTGCCAACTATTGTGAAAAAGTAGGTGCAGATGTAGACAAAGTAAGATTAGGAATGGGAAGCGACGACAGAATCGGCCACCGTTTTTTGTTTCCAGGAATTGGCTACGGTGGAAGCTGTTTCCCTAAAGATGTTAAGGCTTTAATTAAATCAGGAAAAGACGACAATTTTAATTTCCAGATTTTGGAAGCGACAGAAAATGTCAATATTTCACAAAAAGTAATATTGGTTTCTGAAATTGAAAAATATTTCGACGGAAACCTTGAAGGTAAAACGATTGCAATGTGGGGATTAGCTTTTAAAGCAAATACCGACGATATTAGAGAAGCCTCTTCGTTAGACAATATCAATTTACTTCTTCAAAAAGGCGCCAAAATTGTTGCCTACGATCTTATTGCAGAAGAAAACGTAAGAAAATTATTAGGAGACAAAATATCTTACGCAAAAACGATGTATGATGCTCTAGAAAATGCAGACGCATTATTTATTGCTACAGAATGGCCGGAATTCAAAAATCCTAACTTTGATATGATGGCTAAAAAAATGAATAATAAAGCTATTTTCGACGGAAGAAACATGTATCCACTGGAAGTTCCTGAACAAAATGGTTTCTATTATAAAAGCATCGGAAGGAAAACGATTCAATAAGAACCAAGGAAAAAGTAAAAAAATTCAAATAAAAAAGAAAAATGGACACCAAAAGCCAAAAGCTTACGGTTAAAAGCATATTATCAATATGAAAAACATCATCATCACGGGCGGAGCAGGATTTATCGGTTCACATGTCGTAAGAGAATTTGTAAAAAACAATCCGGATTCCACCATCATCAATCTGGATGCTTTAACATATGCAGGAAATCTTGAAAACCTAAAAGACATTGAAAATGAACCTAACTATGTTTTCGAAAAAGCAGATATCACAAAACCTGAGGAACTGAGAAAGGTTTTTGAAAAATACAATCCGGATGCAGTTATCCACTTAGCTGCAGAAAGTCATGTAGACAGAAGCATTACAGATCCGATGGCATTTATTAATACCAACGTTAATGGAACTGCCAACCTTTTAAATCTTTGTAAAGAATTCTGGACATTAAACCCAGATCATACGCACGGAAGATTTCCAAACGAAAAAAGAACAAATCTTTTCTACCATGTTTCTACAGATGAAGTTTACGGAAGCTTAGGTGAAACGGGATTCTTTTTAGAGACCACTTCTTACGACCCTCAATCTCCTTATTCAGCTTCAAAAGCAGCTTCTGATCATTTGGTAAGAGCTTACGGAAATACTTACGGAATGCCGTTTATTGTTTCGAACTGCTCAAACAATTACGGCCCGAATCATTTCCCTGAGAAACTTATTCCTCTATGCATCTCGAATATTATTAATGAAAAGCCATTGCCAATTTACGGTGACGGAAAATATACAAGAGACTGGTTATTTGTAATTGATCACGCTAAAGCAATTCATCAGATTTTCAATGATGCTAAAACAGGAGAAACGTACAACATCGGAGGCTTCAACGAATGGCAGAATATCGATTTGGTTAAAGAATTAATCAAACAAATGGATGAAAAACTAGGAAATCCTGCAGGTCATTCTGAAAAACTGATTACTTATGTAAAAGACAGACCGGGTCATGACAAACGTTACGCAATTGATGCTACAAAACTGAATAAAGATTTAGGCTGGAAACCTTCAGTAACTTTCGAACAAGGGTTAGGAAAAACAATCGATTGGTTCTTGGAAAACAAAGAATGGCTTGAAAATGTAACCAGCGGAGATTACCAGAAATATTACGAAAAGCAGTATGACTAAAACGATCATGAAACAAATTATTCTGCTGGTTTCGATTATGTACTCTTCTGTGGCCGGAGCTCAGACACTCCCTCCACCTCCGGCAGCAGCTAATTTAGTCCAGAAACAACTTATCAACGAGTTCATAGAAGTTTCTCATTACAAGGAAGCCATGATCAATTATGCAAAAAACTATCTTGAAGGCAAAAGATTTGACTATGATACAAGTCCTCCAAAAGAGCTGATCACAGAAGAGCAGGCACATTCAATTATAGATCATTTTGATTTTGAAGGATTAAGATTTTCGCTACAGAGTTCTCTTTCCCTTATTCCTGAGAAAAATTTAAAAGAACTTGTTAAGTTTCATAAAAGCATAGGCGGAAAATTGTCAAAAAACAATGCTGTACTTTTAATGACCCCGGCTATTGATTTTAATGTCAAAAACCAAATAGACTACGCAATAGAAAACATAAAAAACTAATTGATGAAAGGAATAATATTAGCCGGAGGTTCCGGAACAAGACTTTATCCTCTTACTATTGCCGTAAGCAAGCAACTGATGCCTGTTTACGACAAGCCGATGATTTATTATCCTCTTTCCACTTTGCTTTTAGCAGGAATTAAGGATATCCTGATCATCACAACTCCTCATGACCAGGCGGGATTCATCAAGCTTTTAGGTAACGGGTCGCAAATTGGCTGCAACATCGAGTATGTGGTACAACCAAGTCCGGACGGATTGGCGCAGGCATTTATTTTAGGAGATCAATTCATTGGTGAAGATTCTGTAGCTTTGGTTTTAGGAGATAATATTTTTTACGGCTCAGAAATGGGAACTTTGCTGAAAAACAAAACAAATCCGGACGGAGGTGTTGTTTTTGCTTATCATGTTTCAGATCCTGAAAGATATGGTGTTGTAGAATTTGATAATGAGTTTAAAGCAGTTTCAATTGAAGAAAAGCCTTTGAAACCAAAATCGAATTATGCTGTTCCCGGCCTGTATTTTTACGACAATGAAGTGGTAGAAATTGCCAAAAACATTAAGCCTTCACCAAGAGGCGAACTTGAAATCACTGATGTCAATAATGTTTATTTAAATAAAGGAAAACTGGAAGTGGGAGTGCTCGACAGAGGTACAGCATGGCTGGATACAGGAACTTTTGACTCTCTGCAGGATGCATCAGAATTTGTAAGCGTTATCGAAAAAAGACAGGGTTTCAAAATTGGCTGTATTGAAGAAATTGCTTTCAGAAACGGATTCATCAATGAAGAAAAGCTTTTGGAAACCGCAACTAAATACGGCAAAAGCGGGTATGGAGAGTATCTGAAAAAGCTTGTTAATAAATAAAACAAACAACATAAACAAAAAAGCTATTGGTCTGTGATCATTAGCTTTTTTGTTGAAAGATAAAATATTAATATATTAGCTATGTTTTTGCCTGAATATTAAGAAGATTGCGTGGTTCAGAAACATCAAATCAATTAATTATTATAAATTTGTAAAAATTTCCCACAAATGAATGAACAACAATGGAGCAATGTAATTGAATCAAAACATTCTTTATTTCGTCTTAATTTAAAAGAAGTATGGCAATATCGGGATTTGGTCTTTATGTTTGTGAAAAGAGATTTCATTTCTTCTTTTAAACAGACTGTTTTGGGACCGCTTTGGTTTTTTATCAACCCTATTTTAACAACCATTGTTTTTACACTTGTTTTTGGAGGTATTGCTAATTTACCAACAGATGGTATACCTCCTATATTATTTTATTTAGCAGGGAATACCCTTTGGGGATATTTCAGTACTACGATGCTAAGTGTTTCTAATATCTTTACCGGTAATGCTGGAATTTTCGGAAAAGTATATTTCCCAAGATTAGTCACTCCAATTTCCACCATTATCTCCAGCTTCATGCGCTTAGGCATCCAATTAATATTATTTTTTATAGTACTAGGATATTACATCTACAAAGGTGAAGTACAACCCAATTATTGGGCGTTTTTCTGCCCCATACTAATCATCTTTCTCGCATTATTTTCCTTAGGTTTAGGAATGATATTTTCTTCACTCACCACAAAATATAGAGATTTATCATTATTATTAGGCTTTGGAGTAAGTTTGTTTATGTGGTTTACACCAGTTATTTTACCCACTTCTTTAGTAAAACAAAAACTAGGAAGCTATGGTTTTTTAGCAGATCTCAATCCTTTAACGCCTATCTTTGAATGTTTTAAATTCGGCTTTATAGGTTCCGGTGATTTCAATATGACGAGATTAATGATAAGTTTCATTTTTATCATAATTGTTTTATTTTTTGGAATCATCATATTCAATAAATCTGAAAAATCTTTCATAGATACTGTATAAAATTTCACATAGACAAGTAATAAATTAATTAATAAAATCAAAAAAATGCTTGCTTTAAAAGCTGAAAATATATCAAAACAATATCGTCTGGGACAAGTCGGGACAGGAACATTAACTCATGATCTCAACCGATTTTGGCACAGGGTAAGAGGAAAAGAAGATCCATATCTTAAAATTGGCGACTCAAATGACCGAGCTACAAAAGGTAGTTCAGATTACGTGTGGTCACTTCGAGATATTAACTTTGAAATTGAGCAAGGAGATGCGGTAGGAATAATTGGAAGAAATGGCGCTGGAAAATCTACTTTGCTTAAACTTCTGAGTAAAGTTACAAAACCTACAACAGGAAAAATATATACAAATGGTAGAATTGCGTCGCTGCTTGAAGTAGGAACAGGTTTTCATCCTGAAATGACAGGGCGTGAAAACATTTATCTAAATGGGGCAATCTTAGGAATGACCCGTAAAGAGATCAAAAGGAAATTTGATGAGATTGTAGATTTTTCAGGAGTTGAACGATATATTGACACTCCTGTTAAAAGATATTCTTCAGGAATGTATGTGCGTCTTGCATTTGCTGTAGCTGCACATCTTGAGTCTGAAATTTTGATTGTTGATGAAGTTTTAGCAGTTGGCGATGCTGAATTTCAAAAGAAATGCTTAGGAAAAATGGGTGACGTGACAAAAAGTGAAGGAAGAACAATTCTTTTTGTGAGCCATAATTTACCAAGTATTTTACAATTATGTCAAAAAGGAATTCTTTTAGAAAATGGTCTTTTAAAAAGTAATTCAGATATAAAATCTATTATTAGTTTATATACCCATAATGTAGAGAGTGAAGATATAATACCTAATTCAGACAAGGATATATATTTGAAAGATTTCAGGTCTTATAATAAAAAAGATACATCTAGTAATTTACAAACAATGCAAGATGGTATTTTAGAGTTTCGCATACAATCCAATAAAAATGCTAAAAGCATTAAAATAGGTATTGGCTTTAATGATGATTTAGGAAACAGGTTATTTACCCCTTTTTCAGCACACTTTCAAAAAACCTTCGATTTATCAAGAGGAGAAAATATTATATTTTGTGAAATACCTAGCTTCCCTCTAAAATCAGGAAAATACAATTGTGAAATATATATTGGTGACAATTCTGAAACTCATGATTACTATGACAAAGGTTTAAAAATTAATATAAAAGATAATTTTGAGTTAGAAAAACCTGATTATTCACAAGGATATTTTACAATAAATCAAACATGGACAAATGAAAGAAAATAATATTATTGAAGAACTATTCTGTACAAATTTTGAATTAAGAAACCTTTCTGATCTTTTAGTTTATGGGAAAGCCGAAAGGTGGGTTTATGGTTTTATGCTGAAAAAATATGAAGATGAACATTTAAATAGATATAAATACGCCGCTCAATATGTAAAAAATAAAAAGGTTTTAGATATTGCATCTGGTTGTGGTTATGGAACTTATCTTCTCGCAACAGAAGGACAGGCCGAATCAGTTATAGGAGTCGACTTAAGTGAGGATGCAATAAGATATGGTAAGCATAGATATTCGCATAAAAACATTAAAAGAGTTGTTGAAGATGGAACCAAATATAAAGGTACAGATCTTTTTGATGTAATAGTAAGTTTTGAAACGATAGAACACGTTCCCAACTATCTTGATTTCATTAATAATCTTTATGAAAATTTGAACAACGATGGTATTTTATTAATTTCAACACCAATAACAAAAGTTACAAATACAAAACCTGACAATCCTTATCATGTAATCGAATGGAATTTTTATGATTTTCATAAATTATTCGAATCAAAATTTGAGATTATTGATATTATTCTTCAGGAAATTAAAATCATAGGAGAAAAAAAACGAAAGACGTATAATCTTAAAAATCGCATACTTAATAAAATTTCAAAAGAAAAAATATTGAATATCCATGGAAAGTCTATTGAAAAATTCACAAATCAATACGACTTAAACCAATGTAATGAAGGTTACCAAACTCTTGTATTGAAAAAGATTATATAATAGTATTTATTTTTAATTAATTACACTGGTCAGCAATCTTACCTATTAATAAACATATCAACAAATACTAACACCTCATAGAACATAATCTGCAAGATTTTAATACATTAATATAGCATGCATCAATCCCTTATATCTATCATTATTCCATGTTACAATCAAGCTCAATACCTTGATGAATGTCTGCAATCCGTTTTAGATCAAACATATCAAAATTGGGAATGTATTATTGTAAATGACGGATCACCTGATAATACTGAAGAAATCGCAAAGATATGGGTGGAAAAAGATTTCAGATTTAAATATGTTCATAAAGAAAACGGGGGCGTGTCATCAGCTAGAAATACAGGTATTACTATAGCTAAAGGAGAGTGGATTTTACCATTGGATGCAGATGATAAAATTTCTACTGATTACATGACAATTGCAGAGAACGAATTTAAAGCAAATCCTCATATTATATATTGCCATGCCGAATATTTTGGGGCTATGAACGGCAAAATGCTTTTACAAGAGTATAATCAATATGATTTGCTAATTGAAAACCATATTTTCTGTACATCCTTTTTCAAGAAAGAATCCTGGGAAGCTATAGGAGGATACGATGAAAGCATGCTTCATGGATATGAAGACTGGGAATTCTGGATAAACTTTATTGCGCATTACGGAGACATAAACGTTATCCGAATTAATTATACAGGTATGAAATATAGAATAAAAAGTATTTCGAAAAACATATCTGCCAAACAAAATGACTTACCAATTAAACAATATATTTTTAAAAAACATTCTCAACTTTATTTACAAAGTATTAATCAGCTTAGTGAATATTTCCATAAATCAAAAATACTAGAAAAAGAAAATATTGTTTTGCGCAAGATAGTAAATAGCAAAAGATTCAAATACCTCAACAATTTTTTTAAAATTATTGGAAAATAACTTGAAAAATAAATAAAGCACTCTACAAAAACTATTGATTGTAGTAATAATCATGACTTTCTCAGGTTTTTATCTGCAAGTACTATAATTGCTTTGAATTCATTTCCACTTACTAATCAAAATGAAATTTATTGATTTTATCTAAGCAGCAAATTACATCGGAACTCCTATTTTTACCAGTAGTATGTAATTAAGATACTAGTCTAAAATACAAAAATATTTTTTAACATCACTAATAATGCCAAAACTTGCTATCGTTATACCCTACTATAAAATTGATTTTTTTGAAGAAACAATAAAATCTGTTGCTGAACAAACAAACAAAAATTTTGTTTTGTACATTGGAAATGATGCAAGTCCCGAAAATCCCCAACCCATAATTGAAAAGTATTTTAACCATAATGAATATCATTATTTTGGCTATAAAGAAAATCTTGGCGGAAAAAATCTGGCACTTCAATGGGAAAGAATTTTAGAAAATGTCACAGAAGAATGGTTTCAAATTTTAGGGGATGATGATGTTTTGGCTTCTAACTTTGTAGAAGAGTTCTACCATTCCAAAGAATATTGTGACGATCAGAATATCCATTGTATAAAAACAGTACACCATCATATTGATGAACATGATTATCTTATAAGAATTAACGATTATAACATTAACACAATTGAAGCCAAGGAATTGTTTGTAAATAAATACTATGGTATTGTTAGTAGCAGTTTATCAGAAAATATTTTTAAAACAGAGATGTATAGAAAGTATCGTTTTGAAAAGATTCCTTTAGCCTGGGGAAGTGATGATATTGCTATTCTTTGTTTTTCAGGATATGGCATTATTTATTACTCACGAAATACTCATGTAAAAGTGAGAATCTCTACCTTAAGTATATCTGGTTCTGAGAGCCTGAATTCAAAAAAGGACGATGCTTATAATATATTTCGTGAGAAATTTATTATTAATTATGCTAAAAAATTCTCTATTACCTTTGTCAACAAAGTCGTAGAGCAATATCTACAGTACAGTTATAAAAATCATCACAATGCAAAATATTCCGTTGCTTATTATTACCTGAAAAAATTAAAATTAATTTACTTTCTGAAAACAATCAAAAAAGTACATTATGTAAATTCTCTTACAAAGTCATAAACAAATTTATAATTCGTTTTTTACACGTTCTTTTTTCATCACTTTATCTATCTTACAAACCATCTAAATGTAACTAGAATTTTGTAAAAATGGAATATAAAGTTTTTTAATATCTTTGTAAAGAAACACCTACTTGATCTTTTGATTAACAAACAAGTAAAGTAGATTAATATGAAATAAATAATGATGATGCAAAGGTTAAAAAATTATTACAAATATTTATTGTATAAATATTCTATCCTTACTGATTCATTAATAAAAAAACAGAGAAAAAACCCTTTATCTATCCCTGTTATTATTATTAATTTCAATCAATTGTATTATTTGGAAAAGCTTATTTCTTTTCTAATAAAAAGGAAATTTGAAAATATTATCATTCTTGATAATCAATCATCATATCCACCTTTATTACAATATTACAAAAGCATTGAAAGCCAAATAACAATCCATTATCTTAATGATAACCTTGGTCACAAAGTATTCTATCAAAAACTTGAATTATTTAATAAATACGCTAAAGGTTATTACTTTCTCACTGATGCAGATGTTGTACCAAATGAAAACCTTCCTGAAAATTTTCCCGCTGAAATGTTAGCTATATTAGATAAATACTTTCGAGCTACTACAAAAGTAGGAATGGCATTACAAATAGATAACATTCCTGACACTTTCCCACTAAAAACCGAGGTGATTAAATGGGAAGAACGATTTTGGATGAAAGAATTAGAACCGCAAGTTTACAGAGCAGATATTGACACTACTTTTGCACTTTATAAACCTGGATATTTTTATAAATACCAGAGTGATTTTATTAAAGGAATACGCTTAGCAGGGTATTATACATCAAAACATGGTGGTTGGTATAAAGACAGAAACAATCTCACGGAAGAAGAACTATATTATCAAAAAACGGCAAATGTATCAAGCTCGTGGAATTTTGATGATAACGGCAAAATGAATAATGTGTACACTAAATCATACAAAGAATAACGGCATGAAGATTTTTGTAATAGTAGTTACTTACAACGGTATGATGAATGATTGGATAAGCAAATGCCTATTGAGTCTGCAAAATTCATCTATAAAAGTACAAACCATTGTTGTAGACAATAATTCTTCAGATGCAACTGTAAATTTTATTGCTGAAAACTTTCCGGAAATACTGATAATAGAAAGTAAAACCAATTTAGGTTTTGGAGGAGCAAATAATCTGGGCTTAAAAAAAGCTTTGGAGTTACACGGTGATTATTTTTTTTTACTAAATCAGGATGCCTATGTGGATCATACAACTATCGAAAAATTAATAAACATTTCACAAAGCAATCCAGAATATGCGGTCATTAGTCCAGTACATCTAAATGGAAAAGGAGATGCCTTAGATAAAAGTTTCGGAAGGTCTATTTCTCCATATTACTGTAAAGGTTTATATGAAGATTATTTTTTAGAAAAAAGAAAAAAAGAAATCTATGAAGCTGAATTTATTTGTGCAGCTGCATGGTTATTACCAAAAAAAACTCTAAAGCTTATAGGTGGGTTTAGCCCGGCCTTTTTTCATTATGGCGAAGATGACAACTACTGCCACAGGGTTCATTATTATAATATGAAAATTGGCGTGGTACCCAATACATATATTTATCACGACAGAGAAGATAGACCTAAAAGCATTTACGATGAAAGAATAATTTCAATGCAGAGACAATATACTCTATGGTGTAGTAACCCTACTAAACATATAGATATTACAACATTACTATCTCAGTACCGAAATAAAATGCTAAAATATGTACTAACAGGAAATTTCGGTGAAGCAAAAAATTCAAAAAAAATACATACCTTTTTAAAAGAAAATAAACAGATAATTGTTGATTCTTACAACCAGTCTATTACTAATAAATCATACAAATTTATTATTTAGTTATGATAACTGTTTTCACCCCCACTTTTAATCGAGCCTACATTCTTTCAAAGTTATTTGACTCACTACTAGCACAGTCTGTTAAAGATTTTGAATGGCTTATCGTTGATGATGGTTCTACAGATAATACAAAAGATTTAATAATTGAGTTTAAAAAGAAAGCAGATTTTAAAATCAAATATATTTATCAGGAAAATCAAGGAAAACATGTAGCAATAAACACTGCATTGAAAAATATTTCAACCCCTTATTTTCTTACTGTCGACAGTGATGATTATCTTAAAAACAGCGCAATTGCTATAATTTACGAAAAATTGCCAATCATTAAAAATTCAAAAGAAATAATTGGTTTGGCCAGCCCTATTGAAATGGTTAATAATATAGATTTACCAAAGCATCAATTAACAAAAGATATTATTGCAACTCCTTTTGAGATGAAATATAAACATCGTATAAATGGGGAGTTTTCATTGGTATATAAAACAGAAATTATTAATAGATATCAATATCCCGTTTTTTTAGGAGAAAAATTTATTGTGGAATCATACATTACTAACCGTTTTAAGAAAGATTATAAATTATTGCATATATCAGAATCTCTTGTAATTGGAGAATACCGGAATGATGGTTTGACGATACAAAGTAAAAATTTGTTGGTAAACAATCCTAAAGGTGCTTCTCTTGCATTTTGCGAAAAAGCTAATAACGACCAAATTCCATTTAGTGAAAGAAAATTATTGGCAAAAAGCTATTGGGATTACGAGAGTATTTTTAATACTAACTTTATTAATAAATTAAGTAAAATAAAGAGTGTACGTCTCAAAATGTTCATGCTTATTTTTTTTTCCCGTCGAATTTTAACAAATATTTTCGATAAATAATTTAGAAAACTAATACAAAAAATTCTTGCACAGCATTGGTATTCTGGTGTCAATAGAAAATAACTGAGTCATCTTTTAAATACTTATGAGAAAAAAAATATATAGATATCTGGTGAATTTTTTCTGTCTTTTCGTCCCTGTCAAACAGAGACGAGAAAAAAGAAATCAGCTATTATTATTACCTGAAATCCATAAAAAAAATATAAAATCTAAACCATCGTATACTCAATTTTTAACAAGACCTGTTAAAGAAAAATCTGTTCTTATTGTAGAACCCAATCCGTATCATTTTGAGTTACAGCCGGGTTTTTGTAACTATTTTCAAGAATTGGGATATCACATTGATCTTCTGGTTCAGCCTGCGATTTTAGATGATTCTCCATTTGTTAGATATCCTAATCCCCCTCAGATCTTTAATTTATCAGCAAAATACTTAAAAAAAGCACTTAGCCTTGAAAAAATAAAAAAATACGATTACATTTTCTTAAGCTCATCAGTTCTTTGGGAAGATAATGTAAGAGATTCATTTATCAATTTTTTAGGCAATGAACCTAATGCAAAAAACGGTTTATTGATGGTAGAGCACAACGTTATTCCCTATGTAAAAGATTATGGACATCAAAAATACGTAGATCAGAACAGAAGTTTTACCCTCGGAGGACAACAAAATATTCCGATGCTAAATCCCCATTATTTTGGAGAGTATACCATTACTTCAAAATCAAAATTTCCAACTTTTGTTGCAGTGATAAATGAGCAACAAAATAAAAAAGTTTTATTTGATACATGCAGAACTTTACTCAAAAAAAACATCAGTAATTTTAAAGTTATTGTAGCTGGCCGAACTGTAATATCAGAGATTCCTGAAGACTTAAAAGATATAATTTCATTTACCGGAAAAACAAAATTTGCTGATTTATGGAAAATATATAATCAATCAGATTTTTTCATCCCCATGTTAAACCCTGAGATTGCCCATCATCAAAGATATCGAGAAGGAACTGTAACCGGAAGTTGGCAAATTATTTTAGGTTTTTTGAAACCTGCAGTTATACATTCGCATTTCGCCAACTATTATCAATTAAACAGTGATAATTCTATAATTTTCAACTCTAATGAAGACCTCGCAAATGCGGTAGAAAATGCGATATCTATGACATCAGAAAGCTACACTTTTTTACAAAAAAACCTGAAGCTTTTATCTGAAAAAATTCGTCAAGATTCTTTGAAAAATCTGAGAAGTAGAACACTTGACAGAAAACAGAATTTTAAGATTTAAGTTATTACATCCGTATTTTAATAATTGCAGCATGATAAAACCTTTAACTTCTCTTCGATTTTTCTTTGCTTTTTTTGTGTTTCTCAGTCATTTGACAATGAACTTTGGAAGCAAAAAAATTGATTGGATTCAACGTAATTTTTTTTACGAAGGATTTTTAGGTGTCAGCTTTTTCTTTATTCTAAGCGGTTTTGTCCTAACTTACAGTACTTCAAAATATATCTCACATGACAAAACTTATAACCTTGATATAAGAAAATTTTATTTAACGCGAATATTCAGAATCTATCCTCTACATATTTTAACACTAATTATTACTGTTGCTATTTATTCAGATTTTAAATTTTCATCTTTTATTGCCGCATTCTTTTTAGTACATTCTTTTATACCAGATTTTGCTTACTATTTTGGTTATGATAGTCCATCTTGGAGCATTTCAGATGAAATGTTTTTTTACTCCGTTTTCCCGTTCTTAGTTCCTATATTCATCAGGAAAACAAAAGTAGTTTTGATAACCGTAGTTTTACTTTCGGTAATTTTAATAATAATTAAGCCATTTATTCCTCTCAATTATCAAAAATTTATTTACTACATTAATCCGCTATCAAGACTTTTAGATTTTTATTTAGGAATAATGTTGTATTTTGCTTACAATAAAATTAAAAGTCATATCAATATTAGATTAGGAAATATTTTAGAATGGACATCATTAAGTTTGTTCATACTGTTTTTCTTAGGTCATTTTTGGATAGATAAAGCATTCAGATATTCTATATTTTATTGGATTCCCATGTGTTATATCATTCTTGCTTTTTCATTTCAAAAAGGATGGTTATCAAAAATTTTAAAGCACAAAATATTAGTTTATTTAGGAGAAATTAGTTTTGCTTTCTATCTTGTACATTTGATCGTAAGAAGCCTTTACCTTCGTTTTAATTTACCAATTAATATCTATATTACACCTTTTCTTTGGCTACTATTATCTCTTTTACTAAGTGCCATTTTATTTGAATTTTTCGAAAAGCCTGTCAATAGATTTCTTAAAAAAAAATTTATTAAATGATTCCAAAAAAAATACATTACTGCTGGTTTGGTGGAAAACCAAAACCAGAATCTTTTTACATCTGCCTCGATTCGTGGAAAAAAATTCTTCCTGATTACGAAATTATTGAATGGAATGAAACCAATTTTGACATTCATTGCTGCGAATACGTTCGTTTAGCTGCTGAGCAGAAAAAATGGGCTTTTGTCTCCGATTATTCAAGAGCTTTAGCTTTGTTTGAGCAAGGCGGAATATATATGGATATTGATGTGGAAGTAAAATTTTCTTTAGACGAATTTCTGATTCACCGTGCTTTCTCAGGATTCGAAATTACAGGATCTCCATTTACCGCACTTTGGGGTACAGAAGCAGCACATCCATGGCCAAAAAAAGTTTTAGACTTTTATAACAAAAAAACAGATTTTGACCTTACCACCAATACTGTTTTTGTTTCAGATCTTTTGGTAAATGAATATAATGTTGATGCAGAAAAAGATGAGTATCAAGAATTGGCAGATGGAATTGTTATTTACCCTTCCACCTACTTCTGTTTGGATCTTCCAAAGAACTATGCAAGCCATCATTTTGTAGGAACCTGGCACGAAAGAGATACACCAAATCCTTTTAAAGATTTTGTGCATGCGCATTTTCATTTAAAAAATATTGTGGAAATGAAAAATGGTAAAAAGGAAATTCATAACGTTGTAAACAATATGCGAAAATTTTCTGCAGATGAGATTCTTGATCAATTTCCTTTAAGAATGCTTGTAAAACATATTATTAGACGTTTAAAACATTAAGTTTTACTATTTTTGTCAAAACATATTTACATATCTGATGAACGAAAAAATTGCAATTATTTACGGAACAAGACCAGAATTTCTGAAAATATTCCCCATCATCAATGAATTCAAAAAAATTGATAAGAATATCTGTATTGTCAACACCGGTCAGCACGATTCACTACTGACAGAAATGGAAGACAGTTTTGGAATTATTCCAAATTATCAGCTTTCTGTGCAGTCATTATCATTTTCCAACTCAAATTTAATTGCAAAACTGATTGACGAGATATCGAATCTTGTTCATAAAGAAAATATTCAAAAAATAATCGCGCAAGGCGATACTTTTACGGTTTTAGCCTCATCTATAGTTGCTTTTCTCGAGCAGCGAAAATTTTATCACGTAGAATCCGGCCTTAGAACATCCGATATTAAACTTCCCTTCCCTGAAGAATTTAACAGACGTGTGGTATCATTAACAACTGATGTAAATTTCGCTCCAACAGAATTGGCCAGACAAAATCTTTTGAAAGAAAACATTTCTGAGAATAAAATTTCTTTAGTTGGAAACAGCATAGTTGACATGATTCAATATGTTACGGAAAAAGAAAATATTGCTATTGAATATAAGGATTATGTGTTTATCACTGCTCACAGACGGGAGAATATTGGGCAACCTCTGAAAAATATTGCTCAGGCAATAAAAGAATTGGCTGAAGAAAATCCTGAAACTCAATTTGACTGGGCGTTACACCCAAATCCGAATACAAGAAGAATCATCATGGAAATTTTCGAAAACGGAACACCTAAAAACGTCAATTTTACTGAACCCCTCTCCTATCTTGAAGCCATCAGCAAAATGGCAAAATCTAAATTGATCATTTCAGATTCCGGAGGAATACAGGAAGAAGCACCAAGTCTACAAAAAAGAGTTTTGATTTTACGCGAAGAAACTGAGAGACCCGAAGTTTTAAGCTGTAATTGTGGAATTTTGGTTGGAACAGATATTCAGAAAATAAAAAGTAACTTTAATTTTATTTATAGTAATCCTGAAGAGTATATTTTCAAAAGTGAAAATAATCCTTTCGGAGACGGAAATTCAGCTGAAAGAATCGTTAAAAAAGTTTTAGAATGATTATCGGGAGAGGTCTTATAGCTTCATTATTCATAGATTATGACAGAGAAAATACGATTTTCTTTGCATCCGGTGTATCAAATTCTTTAGAAACAAGAGCCGAAGAATTTTTAAGAGAAGAGAAATTAATAAAAAATACTATATCAGAATATCCTGATAAAGTATTTGTTTATTTTTCTACCTGCAGCATCTATGATTCTTCTAAAACCGGAAGTAATTATGTTCTGCACAAGCTCAAAATGGAGCAGATCATAAAAAACTCATGCAATAGATTTTTGATTTTAAGAGTAAGTAACGCTGTAGGAAAAGGTGGCAATCCCAATCTTCTGATTAACTATCTTGTAAAAGCTGTTATCAGTAATGAAACTATTAATATCCATACAAAGGCGACACGTAACCTCATAGATACCGAAGATATAAGAAAAATTACTTTTGAACTGCTTGAGAAAAAAAAAATCAATAAAATTATTAATGTAGCCTATATTCAAAATTACTCAATTATCGAAATTCTGGAAATTCTAGAGCATTTTTATGTCAAAAAAGCAAACATTAATCTAATAAAAAACGGCTCAGGATATGACATTAGCATCCCGGACGTAGAAGATTATTTTATAGAAAACAATTTAAACAATAAAGAAGTTTATTTAAAAAAAATATTAAAAAAATATTATCTTTTATAAAAAGATAATATTAATAACAGTTGATAAAGAATCACTTTACAAACTAAAATAAAACACTGGATTATATATTAAAATTTTATCTTTGATATGAAGTTTTCATTGCTATTCATGAAAATAAATAGTAATTGTAAAGCATCAAAAGCTACATTAAAAATAAAAACATACTAAAAACCAAATAATGAATACCAAAAACATATTAGAAGAAGAAGTTTTTTGCTTAAAATATGAATTAAATACCTTTGCAGAAGGAGTTTTACATACTAGTGGCGAAAGATGGGTAAAAGGCTTTCTCCTGCATACTACTGAAAAACAACATCAGGATCGCTATGAATTTGTATGCAATCATGTAAAAGATAAGAATGTATTGGATATTGCATGCGGTAGTGGATTCGGCTCATATTTAATGGCTACTAAGGGAGATGCTAAATATATTGTAGGAGTTGATCTTGATGAGAACGCTCTGCGATATGCTGAACACAGATACGGCCATGACAAAATAAATCATATTTGTGCAGATGCTACCAAATTCACATCAGAAAAACAATTTGATGTTATTGTAAGTTTTGAAACGATTGAACATATACCCAATTATTCTGACTTTATAGAAAACCTTAACGGATTATTAAATGACAAAGGAACACTTATAATCTCAACTCCTATTAACAGAAAAACAACAACAGAATTACGCAATCCTTATCATGTTATTGAATGGAGTTTTGAAGATTTTCATAATCTGTGGAAAGATAAATTCCAAATTGAGGCAATCTATTTGCAAAATGCGGCATTTGAACGCAACCATATTCCTCTTGTAAGAATTAAAAATTATGTAAAATCTGTTGTAGTGAATGAGAAAAACAGAAATGCAAAAAAAACAATATTCGGCAAAGCATGGGAAAAGTTTGAACATCAATATAATATGGAAAACTGCATTGGGGGTTTCCAGACATTGGTTCTGCGTAAAAAATAGTCTTCAATGAGTTTTTCAGTAATTCTTCCTAACTATAATCACGGAAAATATCTTAAGAAAAGAATTGAATCAATTCTAAAGCAAACCTTTGTCGATTTTGAAGTTATTATTTTAGATGATTATTCTACCGACGACAGCATCCAAGTTTTAGAGTCTTATAAAGATCCGCGAATATCGCATAAGATTTATAACAAAAAGAATACAGGAAATACTTTCGAGCAATGGAAGAAAGGTATTCAGTTGGCGAAGTATGATTATATCTGGATCGCAGAAAGCGATGATTTTTGCACATTTGATTTTTTAGAAACGGCACATAAAATTCTTTCAAAAAATCCTGAAATTTCACTTTACTATTGCGATTCAAACTTAATTGGTGAAAATGAAGAGCCTTTTCACAACACTGTTCAAAAATATACTCAAGAGCTTGATAATACATTGTGGAACAATGATCACAAAATAGATGGTAAAATATATGTAAAAAAATATCTTTCAAAAAAGAATTTTATACTCAATGCAAGTTCTGTTATTTTTAAAAAAGAACTTAGTTATGCAGCGGTAAATTCTATTACCAATCTTAAAACATCTGGAGATTGGTTTTTTTATTCTCATATTTTATTATCTGAAGGAGATGTATACTTTCATGCTGCTAAACAAAATTATTTCAGACACTCTTTACAGTCTACCAGAAACTATAACACATTAGAAAAAAGAGAAAGAAGAATATTAGAAAAAATTAGGATAAATCATTATTTTATTGAAAATCTTAATTATAGTATTGATAAGAAAAATGAAATATGTGAAAACTTAATAAGTGAATGGATTTGTTATCACTCATTGAAAGAATCTTTTCTACCATCTTTTTTTGAGATCACTAAATTTTCTTTTTTAAATATTTCAAAATTTAATTTAATCTGTAAAGTAATTTTGACTAAAATAAGGAATCAACTCAGATAATATGCAAAAACTTTATACTAAAATTTAATCAATAATTATATTAATGCTCTTCCATCCAAATTCCAAGTACAAGTAAAGACCAATGCTTATAATTATAATTTAAGTTTTTCTGAACCTGTTCGAAGTCTAGTTTAAGGAAAATTTTTGAACTTGAATTTTTCAAAATCTTTGCTGTAAGTTCTTCCATTGCAGGAATTTTCAGCCATTTTTCTACAGGTGCTCCAAAACCCTGTTTTCGTTTATTTAAAATATTGTCCGTTAGTAATTTGCCAAAAGCCTTTCTTAGGATAATTTTGGTTTGGTCAGTATTTACTTTATATTTCGCGGGAAGTGCAGAACAGAACTCTACCAAATCTTTATCTAAAAAAGGAGTTCGCAGCTCGATCGAGTGCAGCATTGCAATTCGGTCATCTTTCACCATATAATCGCCGGGAATAATATTGGTTAGATCCATTTTCATCGGAGTATTCAGATTTCTTTTATCTAAAACAAAGTTATAAACATGTTCGTATTCTGAATAGGATTTCATGAGCAGATTAGTCTCTTTTTTTGTGAAATTATTATGCACTTTTTCTTTTTGATAAGAAACAATATCTGGAAATTTTGCTCTGAAAATTTTATCCAGAAAATAATCCTGTCCGTTTTTAAAACCAGCTTTTTCGCTAATGGTAGATCCAATTTTATATAAAGTGAGGAAGTTTGAATTGGCGCTTCCTTTATCCAGAATTTCTTTTTGTTTCTGGTACCATTTATATCCGCCAAAAAGCTCGTCTCCTGCATTTCCTGTGATTACGACCGTCATATTTTTTGTAGCTTCTTTACAGATGGTATATGTAGCTAAAATCGCAGTATCTGCAAGTGGTTCGTCAAGCTTTTTTAAAACTTCAATCAATAACTTTGGGATTTCTTCATCTTTCAGTGAAACCTCTTTGTGACTGGTGTTGTATTTCTGCGAAATGCTTCTTGCTTCCGGCATTTCGTTCCACTCACCTTGATATTCAAATCCTAATGTTGTAAGGTTTGAATTATGCTTAGAAGACAATGCAACCAAAGTCCCGGAATCTAACCCTCCACTTAGAAATGCTCCTACTTTAACATCGGCAACCAATTGCTTTTTGACAGATTTTTCTACAAGATCTTTAAATTTTTCTACAGCCTGCTCTTCAGAAATATCTAATTCTTCCTGCGGTAAATTCCAATATTGTGAAATATCAATCGTATTGTCTTTAAGAATTAATTGTGAAGCAGGTGGCAAAACTTTTATATTTCTATAGATACTTTGATGACTGTCAATATATGTATGGCGTAAAAAATGGAAAACAGCCTCATCATTCAATTCTTCATCTACCAGACCTGTTGCAAGAATTGCTTTAATCTCAGAAGCGAAAATAAACTCGCCATTTTTCCCTGTCGCATAATAAAACGGTTTCTCTCCGAAACGATCTCTTACACAAAATAACTGTTGCTTTTCTTCATCCCAGATTGCAATAGAAAACATCCCATTGAGATGCTGCGGAAGTGCATAGCCATACTTTTGATAAAGTGCAAGTATAACTTCGGTATCAGTATTACTTTTGAAAGGATATTCAAATATTTCCTGTTTTAAATCACGATAGCCGTAAATTTCGCCATTAAAAACAATACATTCATTTTCTGTATCCGAATACATCGGCTGATGACCATCCTTTGAGAGATCAACAATTGCTAAACGCCTGAAACCCAAAAAGCAATTTTGAAAATATTCATGCCCCTCATCATCAGGACCTCGATGTATAATAGAATCTGTCATATTTTTCAGATTTCTCTTATAAAAATCATCGTTTAAAATATCTTTTTTTACAATACCTGCAATTCCGCACATAAATCATTAATATATCACAAATTTAGAACTTATTTATGAAATTGCTATTAATCATAAATTTCCACATTCCTATAAAACGGCATTTTTGGTATTTAATTTAATAAAAATAATTTCGGATATTTGTACAAATATGAAAACACAACCCCTCATTTCTATCATTACAACTTACTATAACTCTGTGCAGTTAGGAGATTTTGTAAAATCATCTATGAAATGTCTACTAAACCAGACTTATCCACACCTTGAACTAATCTGCGTAAATGATGGCTCTACAGATTCTACTTTGAATGAGTTGGAACATTTCTCAAAACAAGATTCCAGAATTAAAATTTATACAAAAGAGAACCAAAAGTATGCGCAATATTCTAAAGCATACGGTCAGGAAAAAGCTTCCGGAGAATTTATTTTTCTTTTTGATCACGATGATCTTATTGACTTTGATACAATCGAAAAGTGTTACCAAAGCTTCTTAAGTGATCCCGAACTTGATATTGTAACTCCGATTGTGATGACAAAATTCACCGACGGAAAGATAAAAAACATCCACAATATTTATCTTACTGATTCTTTAGAATTTGAATTTAAAAAATTCAGCGGACCACAGATTATCCGAGATACTGTCGGCAGATATGACAATCATATACGCGGTTTATACAGAAAAGAAGTTTTTAAATCTCATTCTTATCGTTTTACAGAACCACTTTTGAATGCTGACGAAATTGTAGAAAGACTTATATATGAAGAAGCAAGATTTGTAGGAAATTGTGACGCAGTTTACACACACTACATACATCCAGATTCATCTGCAAAATTGCTTTCTCCCAAAAGAATAGATTTTGCAAGAACAGATTATTTGCTGAGAAAAATATTTAAAGAAAAAGGGATGTACGAGAATCGTCGGGCAATCTTTGAATTTATAGCATACAAAAATTTGGTCAATGCCATTAAAATTTTCCACCATTTTTCGAAAAATATGAATACCGAAGAATATTCTAAACAAAGCAAAAGACTTCGCGAATCGTACAATAGCTTAGATAAAAAAATTGTTATCTCTCAGTTTACCGGATTTGCAAAAATTTATAATGCTTTTTTATTGTCTAATTTTTCTTTAATGTCATCGTTCTATAAATACAAAAAATAAATTATCTCTCGAAACGCCAGATAAAAAGCTTAACAGCCAAACCCGAAGGAATATTGTGAAAGAAACTTTTCTTTTTGACATCTAAAGAAAATTTTGAGCTGAAATAATCTGAAAGATTTAATCTTGTCAGTTTTTGCATTCTAGAAATATTTGTTTTCAAATATTCTTTATCTTTCAACGCTTTCCATTGCATTACGAGAACCATTTCTTTGAAAAGAGCAATTTTGCTTTTGATCATTGTTTTCAATTCCGGGTGTTTCTCTTCTTTATAAGATTGGGTAAGATACTCAAGAATGGTGAGATAGTTCTCAAAATTCCTCTTTTTCCTGTTAAAAATAACCGATTCGCCATGAAGATAATACAGATACGTAATATCATCAATAATCGCTAAAGTATCTGTTTTTAATAATAAATGAAAAAACCATAACTCATCTTGCGCAAATAATCCCGGTACAAAATATATTTGATTACCAATAATAAAATCTCTCTTAAATAATTTATTCCAAGATGAGGAAGGAAATCCTCCTTTGCTATACACAGAAAATATTTCCAGATTATTATCATAATATTTTTTCTCTGCGATAGTAGGAAAACCAAAATCTTTTGTGGTATTATCAAATGTATTAATCCATCTATTTTGCGCTATAATGATCTGAGCATCTGTTTTTTCTACGTTTTCAACCAACAATTGTATACAGTCTGGCGTAATTTCGTCGTCGCTATCCAAAAAAAACAGGTATTCACCGGTAGCTGCTTTTATACCGTTGTTTCTTACAACAGAAAGTCCCGAATTTTCTTTATGTTCAATAATCCGGATGTTAAGATCCTGATTAGCTTCCATGAAATTTTTAATAAGAATCATACTGTTATCTGGCGTACAATCATTAACAAGAATAATTTCTAAATTTTTATATGTTTGATTTTTGACAGACTCCAGACATCTGATGATGAACTTTTCACATTTAAAAATAGGAATAGAAACAGTCACTAATGGATTCATAGAAGGAACTTAATAAATTATTTTCACGTAAAAGTATAGAAATAAATTTAAACTTTTGTTTTTGTAACTCTTACAAAAACTCGGATCTTCTATCAATGAAACTCATTTTTGATCAGAATTTTAAGATTTAAAATTGATCAAATACCGAAGACTATTGTAATTTTTTATTTTAATAATACTGAAAGCTTCACAACTCTGTAATTTTGTCAATGTTAGAAATTATTGTAATTTTAACGGCAAAGATGTAAAGTTATTTTGGAAAACGAGAGATAAATAATTCTACTCACTCACCTCCTTCTAATATTTTAAATCTAAAAAAACACACATTGTTGGACTATCTGTATCGTTTATAAAGATATTTCTTCGAATATTATTATATAATATCCATATAATATTGTATAACAGTTCCTGATGTTAAAAAAATACAATGAAAAATCCTAAAATTTTAATTGTCACACCTGGTTTAAATAAACCTATGGGGCCTTTTGTGAGAAACTACATTGATAAACTTCCATTTGAGAAGGTTGTTCTTTTTGGTGGATTCGTTCCTTATTTCTATTTAAATACAAGTCTTAGAAAGCAAAAATTAATAAGATACTTATTTACTATCCTTTCTTTAATGAATCAAAAAAGATTGGAAAAGATCATTAAAAAACGTTTTAAGAAAATTCTGTTAAAAGAAAAAATTGATTGCGTTGTTGCAGATTATTTAAATACAGGAGGAGCTGTAAAAAGCATCTGTGAAGAACTAAATATACCGATAGTCTCTAATGTTTTAGGATATGAGATTAATAAAAAAGATGTATTAGATGGCAATAAAGAAAATTATTCAAATCTTGCAAACTATAAATCTTTTGTAATTCCTGTCGCAAAAAATATGATCCCAAAGCTTAAAAATTTTGGATTTAGAGATGAACAAATACTATATTCTCCGATAGGAGCGAATGAAGATTTTTTTAAAATCACACCCGCCTACAACGCTTTCCAATTTTTGGCAATTGGCCGTTTTACTGCAACAAAAGCACCTCAAATAAGCATCGAAGCTTTTGCAAAAGTTCTTAAAAAATTTCCTCAGGCAAAAATGATTTTTGCAGGTCATGGAGAATTGATTGAAGATTGTAAACAATTGATTGAAAACCTACAAATTGGTGACAGAATAGAGTTGGTTGGCTGGATTAATCAGGAAGAGCAATTAGATCTGCTAAGTAAAAGTTCCATTTTCATACAACATTCTGTAACTGCTGCTAATGGAGATGCTGAAGGCACTCCCGTGGCAATCATAGAAGCATCTGCAGCTGGCCTGCCTGTAGTTTCAACAAAGCACAGTGGAATTGTTGACACAATTATTGACGGCAAAACTGGCTTTTTAGTTGAAGAACATGATTTAGATTCAATGGCAGAAAAAATGACTTTTCTCTTAGAAAACCAGACTATTATGAAAGAATTTGGGCAATCGGGCAAAGAATTTATTCGCCAAAACTTTTCTTTGAATAAACATCTTGATGATGTTACTAAAACAATACTAAAAGCGGTTAAATTATAAATTCATTTACCAATTCTCTAGTACAAGAAAATTAATAGCCACCTATACACATATGGTAAGATTCTCCATTCTCATTGCGCATTATAACAATTACCAATACTTCACAGAGTGTTACGAAAGCATTTTGAGACAAACCTATAAAGATTATGAAATTGTACTTGTAGACGACTGTTCTGTAGATGATTCTTATCAAAAAATCATAGAACTCACAAAAGACAATCCAAAGGTTAAAGTTTTCAGAAACGAAAAAAATAGCGGTGTAGGTTTCACAAAAAAAAGATGTATTGAATTGGCGTCCGGAGAAATCTGCGGATTTGTTGATCCAGATGATACTTTAGCAGAAAATGCTCTTCAAATAATTATAGAAAATTATAGCGAAAATAATATTGTAGTTTATTCTCAATTCTACGAATGTGATCCAAAATTACAGCCGTTTAAAGTATTTTCACATTCTCGTGCCATTAAAAACGGTGATAAAATGTTTTTTAATGTTTTTTTTGAAGCCACTCACTTTTTTACATTTAAAAGAGAAGCATATTACAAAACTTCAGGTATCAATGAAGAACTGACCTCAGCAGTTGATCAGGATTTGTATTTAAAGCTTTATGAAATTGGTAATTTTAAATTCGTAAAAGTTCCGCTTTACTATTATCGTATACATGAAAAAGGAGTGTCTCAGGAATCTTCAAAAAAAGAAAAACTCCACAAAAACTGGCATCGGACTATTTTAGACACTACCATTAGAAGAAATATTGATTACCTGTATGGCAAAAAAATATCCGAAATTGAAAATCTTCCCGGTTTTTTAAAAGTAAAACAAAATAATATTTTCAAAAAAATCCAACGGAAACTTTTCTAAGGCATAAAAAACCACAGAGCAAATTTCTGTGGTTTTTGTTTTTAATTTTTTATAACAACTCCGGCGTATTTGCCGTCAAATTCTATAATATGTGGATCAAGACCTTTACTTTCACAAAAATCTTTGAATGCTGCATTATCTCCAATATCATCACTCATAAAAACTCCTCCTTTTCTTAACTTATCCCATAAAAGGGTGTAAGCCCAAATTCTCCCATCATAGGTTTTATCACTGTCATAGTGCACAACATCCAACGAAGTTGCCTGAGCGAATATTTTCGGCAATGATTCTTTGTCCGCAAAACGATAAAGATCCCAGTTATTTTTATACTTTTCAGGAATCACACATCCTACAAAATCTTCACTTTGATTTTGCATAATGTAAGGCATATCTGAACTGTAAAGCGTTCCATTTCTCTTTACTAGTGATGCTAAAGCAGCAAAAGAAGACCATCCGTAAGCAACACCAGTTTCTATTGATTTTAAAGCCGATGCATATTCATTAATGTAATAAATCACACTTAATGAACCAGCACCTCCCATTTTTATAGGTGCTTTTTCTTGAGCTTGCACGGCAGCTTCATATTCTTGTGGGAAAATATCACGGAAAGGAACAAAAGTAATTTTTAATATTTTCTCAATAAAATCTTTTTCAGAAACTGCTAATTTTTTACACCAAATTTCCGCTTCTTCTTTACCACGCAGAGCTGATGAACGATTGAAAAGGTTTTTCCAAATTTTCCGTCTCAACTCGGGATATAAATCAGGACGTTTCAGGTATCCAAAAAATGTTGTTGTAATTTCAGCGACTTTATTCATACAGTTATGTTTTAAGGTGCAAAAATACAAAAGAATTGCCCAAACAATCTTATATTTGCTTCTTTAAGAATTATTTTTTTTGAAAATTACACAAATGCATCAAAAAATAAAAGTGCTTTTCCGCCACAGATCTATGGAAATGGGAGGTGTAGAAAAAGTTCTTATTGATCTTTTAGAAAATCTTCCAAGAGATCTCTTTGACATTACATTCTTTCTTACCCTGAATCAGGGTGAACTAAGAGCTGATATTCCGAAAGATATTAAAGTCATTACTTTTCAAAAAGGAAAAGAGGATATGAGCACTAATAAGTTGCTTAGAACATTGCAGCTGATTAAAAGAAATTTAACGCTTCTTTTTTACCGGAAAAATCCAAAATTACTTTATAAAAACATCATCAAGAATGACTTTGATTTAGAAATTGCTCCCACCTATGCAGAGTTTGAAAATATCTTATCTAGCCCTTTAAAATCAAAAAAAATTGCATGGTTTCACACTGATGTAAGTTATGACCCGGATCAGAAAAGAGTTATGACCCGAGTAAATCATTTGAAAAGATTTGATTGGGTGATTTTCGGATCAAAACAGACAAGAGATGTCATTAAAGATCTTTATCAAATAGAATATCCTAAAAGTTCAGTGATTTACAATGCCATTAAAATTAATGATGTAAGAAAAAAAGCTGACGAATTTCCCGTAAAATATGATCTGCATCCTGTATTCTCTTCAATGGGAAGGCTACACAGTAGAAAAAATTATCATATCTTGATGAAAATTCATAAAAGATTATTAGATAAAGGATTTTCACATTCAATAGCGGTAATTGGAGGTGGTGGTGAAATGGAAAATTTAAAAAAGCAGGCTAGAGAATTGAATGTTGAAAAAACATTTTTGTTACTTGATACACAGACAAATCCGTACCCATATATTAAAAATTCAGATTATTTTGTGTTACCTTCAGAATCAGAATCTTATCCTCTTACGATTGGGGAAGTAATGGGGCTCAACATCCCAATTATCAGCACCAATGTAGGTGGTATTCCGGAAATGATTGATCATCAAGTAGACGGCTACTTAGTAAGTCCTGATGAAAATTCCATTTATGAAGGAATGAAACTGTTTCTGACAAATTCTGAAATTCCTCAAAAAATAAAAAATAATACCGAAAAAGCTGTAGAGAAATTTGACAATCAAAAAATCTATGATGAAGTGACTAAAGTGTTTCTCAGCCAATATCAACTGAAATAATGAATGCTCCAAAAGTAACCATTCTTACTCCATCTTACAATCGTGCACATACATTGCCACGAGTTTTTGAATCTTTGCAAAAGCAGACTTTTAAAGATTTTGAATGGCTCATTATTGATGACGGCTCAACTGATAATACTAAAAATCTAGTTGAAGAATTTCAACAAAATACAGATTTTAAAATTCGTTATTATCATCAGGAAAACCAGCACAAATTTCTAACTTTTTTTCGCGGAATTGATCTGGCAGAAGGCAAATATTTTTCACCTTTGGATTCAGACGATGCTCTGCCTGAAGATTCTATGGAGATTTTAGTAAATACCTGGGAAAGCATTTCAGACAATCAGAATATTGTTTTTGTCTCAACACTGTGTGAAGATCAATTTGGAAATACTGTAGGGGACAGTTTCCCGAAAGATCCATTCATTTGCAGCATTTTTGACATGCGCTACAAATATAAAATCAAAGGAGACAAGTGGGGAATGGGCAAAACTGAAATTTACAAGAAAATGAAACTAAATTTCGGAGATCTTGCCGGAAAAGGTTTTATCCCAGAAGGTGTTTTTCAGTTTCAGTTTGATAAGCTTGGTCTTCATTATTGCATCAATAGGGTGACCAGAATATACTTTCGGGACAAAGATGATGAGCAGTCTCTCGCCAATCAGTTTTATGATAAAAAAAATGCTTTTGGACTCGCAGAAAACTACAAAGCTTTTCTAAATACATACAGTTCGAAGATTTGGAGCAATCCAATGCCAATTCTGAGGAATTTGGGAGGTTATTTGAAATTTTCAAAAATTGACGGCAGATCTTTCAGAAAAATCACCTCAGAATTGAAATCAACAGAAATTAAGCTATTGGCAAGTTTATTATATCCATTCTCAAAATTCATTTAGAAATGCCAAAAAAAATACTTTTTATTTATTATCAGAATCTTAAACCTGGTGGTGTTGCAAGAGTGATGATCAACCTTGCAAATGAACTCTGTGAAAGTGGATATGATGTAAGTATTCTATTTTTGATGGAAGGAGACAATAAATTTTACAAAATCAATCCAAAAATAAAAATTCACACCCTTGATTCTTTTGGACATTGGGGGGTTAACAAGATTAATCCATTATTGGATAGATATTTAAAAAAATTCCGTCACCGATACAGTCTTAAAAAATATGTTTATGATTTTGGACAGTGGGATGTGATGAATAAATGGCTAAAAAACAATCAGTCACAATTTGATATCATCATTTCTTGTTGGTACAAATTATCTGCGCAAATTTCTGTAAATAAAATAATCGCATCAAAAACACTTGCTTGGGAGCACTCTAATTTTGAAGTAGGCGGGAAAATTTGGGGAGATATTTTACGTCCAAAATACAAAAACTTAAAAGGCGTAATTTGTATCAACAAAGCTTCTGTTGATTATTATAAAACTTTAAATCCTAATACGTTTCTTATCCCCAATCTTATTGGTGAACCTTTTGAAAGTATTGAGAAAATTGATTTTGATTCTAAAAAAAATCACCTTATTTATGTTGGAAGACTGGATGAAGATAAAAATGTAAGCAGTATTATTGATGTTATCTCGAACATTGATTTAAAAGATTTTATTTTCAAAGTTATTGGCGAAGGATCGGAATTAGAAAATTTAAAAAGATTAGCTGAAGACAAAAAGCTTCAGTCAAAAATAGTCTTCACTGGTCAGCTGTCTATAGATCAAATTAAAAATGAACTTTTAGGCAGTAAAATTTTTCTGTTTATGAGTAAGACAGAAGCTTTCGGAATGGTACTTTTAGAGGCAATGTTTTGTGGCAATGGTCTTCTATCTTATGACTGTAATTATGGCCCTTCAGATATTATTAATCAAAACAATGGTTTTTTAATCCCAATGAATGATAAAATACTCTTTCAGGAAAAACTAAAAGATTTAATTGATAATAATGATAAACTGAACCAACTAAATAGAACTGCTTTTGAAGAATCAAAAAACTGGAAAAAAGAAGGGGTTTTGGAAAAGTGGATGACAATAATAACTGTTAAATAAAATTATGCTTATATCTATCATAGTACCCATTTACAACAGTTCAGCCTATTTGGAAGAGTGTATTGATTCAATTCTATCTCAAACTTATACGAATTTTGAACTCTATCTTATCAACGATGGCTCTACAGACAATTCGGGCGAGATTATTGAGAACTATGGTAAAAAGGATTCCAGAGTCAATGTCATACACAAAAATAATTCAGGAGTGAGCGACACCAGAAATACGGGTATTAAAGCCGCACAAGGTGAAGCTATTTGCTTTATTGATTCTGATGACTGGGTAGATTCTGATTACTTAGAAACCTTTACATCAAATTTAAAAAACGACAACACTCTGCTCATCCAAAGTATGAATAGAAATGGAGCATTAAAAAATATTTATAAGTACAAAAGCTACAATATTAGAACAGAACTTGACACTCTTTTTACAGAAAACGACCTATTATACTGTGGCGGTCCAATGGCCAAATTCTATGATCAATCTATCATCCAAAAAAACAATATCTTTTTCGATAAAAATGTAACGTATGGTGAAGATCTTATTTTTTTTCTTGAATACATGAAACATTCAGATTTTATTCGATTTCTTCCAGATGCGAAATACCATTACAGACTCACTTCAGGATCTTTAAGTTCAAAAAGAAATTATCCCATAAGAAATTACATTGCTGTACATAATACGATATCTGAATTCATAACCTGGGCAAAAATTACAAAAGACTCTACATTAAAATATTTCTACTCTATCGACTGGGATATATTAGAAGCAGGAATAGATCAAAACATACACAAAAATCTTAAAAACCAAAAAGAAGAATTTTCCATATTAGAAAAATCTATTACCATTCTACACTATAAGTATGGTAATAAAAAACGAAAAATTCTGTATTTTTTCATAAAAATAAAAAATTTATTCATTTTAAAAATGTACAAGTCTTTTCTGTCCAAATTAAGTAAAATAAAAGACTAAGCTTAGATTAAATATTGACAAAAAATCAAAATATTTTAATTCTTTGTTTTGAAAAAAACTCATTTAGAGCTACATAAAGAAGAATTTATTAATAATTTCAAAAAAAGATCCGAAAAACATCTATACATGAATAACAACAAACTACTCAACATCCAATATCTAAGAGGAATTGCTGCGTTCATGGTTTGCGGCTTTCATACAAAAGGCTGGTTAAAAAATACCGTCACAAGCGATTTCGGGGAGACACTTTTTCCTTCAGGCGAATATGGTGTACAATTTTTTTTTGTCATTAGTGGATTCATTATGGTGTATACAACACAAAATTTAAATCTTGAAAATCCGCTTAAAAACATAGTGTCTTTCTTAAAGAAAAGAATCATAAGAATTTCTCCACTATACACAGTTCTTACACTAGCCTGGTTTTTTCTTTTTATTTACCCTCTTTACTCTATTAATTATGTAAGTTGTATAAAGATTATTAAATCTCTCCTTTTTATACCTTTCGGAAATTTCCCTATTTTCTACTTGGGGTGGACATTAAATTTTGAAATGTTTTTTTATCTCGTTTTTGCCTTGTGCCTTTTCTTCAAGAAGTATCGATATTGGGCATTATGTTTATTTTTTGTTCTTCAAATAACCCTTCATCATCTCAATTTCGAGAATTCTTATACAAAACTAATCGCAAACCCTATTATTTCCTATTTCTTTATTGGGGTGTTAATTGGTCTTATTTTAAATTCTTTCAAGTTTTTCACTATACCTCAGTATTTAAGAATATTAGCTTTTATTATACTTTTGATAATTCAGTTAGAGCTTTTCAAAATTTCAAATTTTTATCTCCAGATGATTCTTATTGGAATTTGTTGTTTAATCATATTTGCTTATGATCTTCAAACCGAAAATCAAGTTATTAAACCTCTTTTTTTTCTAGGAAACATTTCATATTCTTTATATTTATTCCATCCTTTTGTACACAAATTTTTGATGGTATATCTTAATCTAAAACCAGGGTTTTTAGGAAATCCGATTTATAATTTATTGTTTTATATCTTTATGCTATCCGTAATATTTGGGATTAGTTATTTATTTTATCAATTCTTTGAGAAAAAAATCACTAAATATTTAAGATTTTAATGAAAAAGAAAATCCTTATCCGTATTGGTTCACTTCGTCATGGTGGTGCAGAAAAAGTATTGGTTACTTTTCTGAAAAATCTTCCACAGGATAAGTATGAGATCGATTTGCTATTAAATTTATATTCCGGGAAATATCTGAGCGAAGTTCCCGACTGGGTTAACATCATTTATCTGAACAAAGGAGAAATGATTACGACTAACAGAATTCAGGATATTCCGAAGAAGGCGATGAGGGTTATTTATCAGAAAGCTTTAAATAAATTTCCAAATATTCTTTATCAGGGCAAATTAAAAGGAAAAAAATACGACATCGAGTTTGCAGCGATTCATGGAATGCGTGATGAAATTCTTAATTCTCCGCTTCAATCTTCAAAAAAAATAGTCTGGATTCATAATGATCTTTCCCAAGTGAAAGAGTATACAGAAACTGAGATTAAAAAATTCTTCGGTTTTGATAAAATCATGGTCATTTCAGAAAAAATAGAAAAACTTTTTCTTGAATTAACTGAAAATGAAACTCAGAAACAAAAAATCGTCAAAATCTACAATCCTTTAGACACCGAAGAAATTTTATCTAAAGCAGAACAGCCTATCATTAATTATGAATTTGATGAGACTGCTCCCACTTTTATTTCTGTAGGAACTGTATTTCCGCAAAAAGGGTTTGACAGGCTTCTGAGAGTACACAAAAAGCTATTAGAAGAAGGCTTTAAACACAAAATTCTAATCGTTGGTGACGGATATGATTTTGAAAACATCAAAAAGCTTAAAACTGAGCTCAATGTTGATCAAACAGCAATAATGTTGGGCTTTACAGATAATCCTTACCCCTATTTCAAAAATGCAGATTTTTATATTTTAAGTTCAAGATATGAAGGTTTTCCGACCGTTTTGTTTGAGGCAATTACCTTAAAAAAGAAAATTATTGCAACAGAAGTTTCCGGAGTTAAAGAAATGCTGAATGATGGAGAATTAGGCTTAATTGTTGAAAATTCTGAAGAAGGAATTTATTCCGGAATGAAAAAAGCATTGTTGGATTCTCAGGATTTTGAAAAATATACCAGTAAGCTAAAAGATTACGAAATGCCTTTTAATCTCGAAAACTCTGTGCAGAAAATCATTTCAATTCTTGACGGAATGTAAATTAATTTTTATTTATTTTGGCTTCAAGACCATTTAGATTTTTTAAATTTGTTACATGGCAGACTACTCTACTATACAGAAAGATTTCTACCGGGAAAGCGGAAAATGGCTTTCTACTTTCAAAATTTTGGCGAAATGCGTCAATCCCAATTTACACTTTATTTATATTTTAAGAAAAACTCAAAAGTATAGTAAAATACCTGTTTTAGGATTTTATTGGAGAATTGTTTTAAGGCATTTCCAAATTAAATATGGTTTTCAGATTTATCCTGAAACTCAGATTGGGGAAGGTTTTTATCTTGGACATTGGGGAAGTCTGGTGATTAATCCGAAAACGAAAATAGGGAAAAACTGCAATATTGCTCAAGGTGTAACAATTGGACAGCAAAACAGAGGTAAAAATGAAGGTTATCCTGTAATTGGTGATGAGGTCTGGATTGGTCCGAACGCAGTGATTGTAGGAAAAATAAATATCGGTAACAATGTTTTAATCGCTCCGAATGCCTATGTAAATTTTGACATTCCGGATAATTCGGTGGTTACAGGTAATCCTGCAAAGGTTTATCCAAATGAAAATGCTACCGAAGGATATATTAACAATAGGGTATAAACCTGAATTTTATCATATTTTTATCTATATTAAACTTTGTTAAAAATGATTGATAATTCTATAAAATTAATATTTTTGCATAATTATTGATTCAGTCTATTGAATTTGAAAATAATTTAAACGAAATAAATAATTATAATCTTTAAAATTTAATTAATGAAGAATTCGTACGAAGTTATTTTTGAGAACAACAGAAAATGGGTAGAATCTAAAGTAGCAGACAACCCCCACTTCTTTGAGGATCTTGCAAAAACTCAGAATCCTGAATACCTTTACATAGGATGTTCAGACAGCAGAGCAACAGCAGAAGAGCTCATGGGAGCAAAACCGGGAGAAGTTTTTGTCCACAGAAATATTGCAAATGTTGTTAATACCTTAGACATGAGCTCCACAGCTGTTATTCAGTATGCAGTAGAGCACTTGAAGGTAAAACACATTATAGTTTGCGGACATTACAATTGCGGCGGTGTAAAAGCAGCGATGACGCCTCAGGATTTAGGACTTTTGAATCCTTGGTTGAGAAACATTCGTGATGTTTACAGATTGCACCAAGCAGAGCTAGATTCTATCGAAGATGAGAGTAAACGTTATGACAGGCTTGTAGAGCTTAATGTTCAGGAGCAATGTATCAACGTAATCAAAATGGCCTGTGTACAGGAAAGGTATATTTTAGAAGAATATCCTATTGTTCACGGTTGGGTTTTTGACCTAAGAACAGGTAAAATTATTGATCTTGAAATTGATTTTGAGGAAATCTTAAAAGACATTCAGAAGATCTACAATCTTACAAGTTCTGATTGGGTTATGAACAGAAAGAAATAATATCTTTCTTTAAAAAATTGAGTGAATGAAATTCTGGAGTATCATTACATTACTGTTTATCCTAAACTTCACAGCCTTGCCGAGCATCGCTGCGATTTGTGGTTGGGAACTACAGAGAACGAATGTAATTTTAAACGAAGAAGAAACACACTCTCATTATTCATCATTTACGGTTTACGAAAAGACTTTACCTAAGACTTTAAACGTACATGATTTTCTGAAGTTTTTCGAGCCTGATCTCGAGCGCAGATCTTTTGTGCTGATTGATGATTCCTTTCATCTCTCACCATTTCTTACCATATTTTCTCCCCCTCCCGAAGCTTAATTGAAATATACTAGCAAATATTCATATCAGATTTGATGTTGAATAGATGCCCTTTTTAATTAATTCCAATTTTTATCACTGATGTTCTTAATTATACTTTTTATAATTAAAGATCAATCGATTACATTTATCATTTTTCAATATCATGAAAAAATCAAAGTCATTATTTGGAGGAATAAAGGAGAATTTCCCTTCAGGCCTCGTTGTGTTTTTAGTAGCTCTTCCATTATGTTTAGGAATTGCTTTGGCATCTGGCGCACCACCATTATCCGGTGTTATTGCAGGTATTGTAGGCGGTTTAGTTATTGGAGCGATTAGTAATTCAAATATTTCAGTTTCAGGACCCGCAGCTGGTCTTACAGCGATTGTTTTAACCGCTATTACAGATCTTGGAGCTTTCGAACTATTTCTTTGCGCAGGTATTATCGCCGGACTCATACAACTGATTTTAGGTTTCATAAGAGCAGGTAGCATCTCTAATTATTTTCCAAATAATGTCATTGAGGGAATGCTTGCTGCCATCGGAATTATTATCATTTTAAAACAAATTCCACACGCATTAGGTTTTGATAAAGATTATGAAGGTCACGAATCTATTTTTGATAAAGGATTAAATTTCAATTACTTTTCAGAACTTTTAGGAGCAATTCATCCAGGAGCAGTAATTGTAACCGTTGTTTCAATTGCTTTACTTTTAGCTTGGGACAAAATTCCGGTTTTAAAAAGAATGAAAATGCTTCCCGGAGCTTTAGTTGCAGTTGTGGTAGGAATTTTACTCAACGAAGCATTTAAAATGTCTGGAAGTTCTTTGGCAATTGGCACAGAGCATTTGGTTTCTTTACCGGTTCCCAAGAGTCTAGATGATTTTAGCAATTATGTTACCCTTCCAGATTTCTCAGGTTTTCTTAGTTGGAAAGTTTGGCTTACCGGAGCAACTATTGCTACCGTTGCGTCTATAGAAACTTTACTTTGTATTGAAGCTTCGGATCGTTTGGATGTTCAGAGAAGAATTACAGATACCAATTTAGAATTAAAAGCCCAGGGAATAGGAAATCTTATCAGTTCATTTATCGGAGGATTACCAATGACATCTGTAGTGGTAAGAAGTTCGGCAAATGCTAATGCAGGAGCCACATCAAAAATATCAGCAATGATTCACGGATTTTTACTGTTAATCTGTGTATTGTCGATTCCCGTAATTCTAAATTTAATACCTTTTGCAACCCTTGCTGCCGTTCTACTTTTGGTAGGATACAAATTGGCAAAACCTGCAACTTTTAAGCATTTCTGGCATTTAGGAAAATTTCAATTCATTCCTTTTTTAGTAACCGTCATAGCTGTAGTGTTAACAGATTTGCTAAAAGGTGTAGGAATTGGTTTGGCGATTTCGGTTTTCTATATTTTACAAGGAAATATGAAACGTGCTTATTATTTAAGCCGTGAAAAACTGAGTAATGCAGACGGAATCACGATAAAATTGGCAGAAGAAGTATCTTTCTTAAATAAAGCCGCTATTAAAAAGACATTGAAAAACATTAAATCAAACTCCGCGGTAAAGATTGATGCGAGAGGAACATCATATATCGCAACAGATGTATTGGAAATGATTCAGGATTTTGCCAACATCCGAGCGAAAGAAGAAGATATTAATGTGGAACTATTAGGCTTCAAAACTTCGTACAGAGACTACGAAACCGATGAAGACTCTCACATCGTCATTACCCATAAAAGAGCAATGTAAGCTCATTAATTTTTTTTTAACTTTAATTTTAATAATAATTCAAAAAATAAATCAATCATATGAAAGCACATACATCCGAAACTCAATCTACGATTACTCCTGAAAAAGCATTAAATTTTTTAAAAGAAGGAAATCAAAGATTTGTAGGTAACCTAAAGGCAAACAGAGATCTTTTGGAGCAGGTAAATGCTACCCGCGAAGGACAGTGGCCTTTTGCAGTTGTTCTAAGCTGTATAGACAGCCGTACTTCTGCAGAATTAATCTTTGATCAGGGATTGGGTGATGTTTTCAGTATCAGAATAGCAGGAAATTTTGTCAATCAGGATATTTTAGGATCTATGGAATTTGGCTGTAACGTAGCTGGTTCTAAGCTTGTTGTTGTTTTAGGGCACACAAAATGTGGAGCTTTAAAAGGTGGGCTTGATGCTGCCAAAATCGAAGGAATGGGTATGGATAACCTCAACCATTTAATCGGTCATTTCGACCCAATCATTAATACAATCATTGAAGATGGTGAAGAACGTTCTTCTGCCAATGCAGATCTTCTGGAAAGGTTGAATCAGCATAATGTAAAAAATGCGATTGACGAAATCCGCAAGCAAAGTTCTACTTTAAAAAGACTTGAAGAAGAAGGCAAAATTAAAATAGTCGGAGCTAACTATGATGTTGAAACCGGCGTTGTAACTTGGTTATAATAAACATTCATCTTTCATTAATAATTCGGGCGGAAGCTTTGCTTCCGCCCGAATTTGTTTTTTTATTTTCCGTTAAAAGCAGACATCGTATTATTGATTCCTGCAAAAACAAATGACAGACAAGCTTTTGAAAACTTCTCTATTCTTTCAGGAAGCTTTTCACTTTCTTCTTCATTCCAGGTTCCCAAAACATAATCAATTTGTCTTCCTTCAGAAAACTCGGCAGAAATCCCAAAACGGAGTCTCGCGTAATTCTGTGTCTGTAAACTTTCATGAATACTTTTTAAACCATTATGACCAGCATCAGAACCTTTCATTTTCATTCTTAATGTTCCAAAAGGTAAAGCCAGATCATCAGTAACAATCATTACATTTTCTAAAGGAATATTTTCTTTCTGCATCCAGTATTTTACGGCATTGCCAGAGAGATTCATATAAGTATCAGGTTTTAAAACAAGTACTTTTCTTCCTTTATACTTCCCTTCTGCCATCCAACCAAAATTGGTGGTATTGAATGACGACTCTAAAGTTTCAGCAATTTTTTCAGCAACTTTAAAACCTATATTGTGACGTGTATTTTCATATTCCGGACCTTTATTTCCAAGACCGACAATTAAATATTTCATGAGAAATTTTTTGCAAAATTAAGGGTTCTAAAATAAAAAACTCAACCCTAAAAAGGATTGAGTTTAAATATTTTAAAAAATTTTATTAATTATAAAGGTTTGTAGAAGTAATTAATTCCAAATCCCTGAGTCATATAAGTCTGTGGATCATACTTATAATTGGTAGAAATTACAATTGGTGTAGGAACCGGTTGTGTCATATCTGTCACAGCAGCTCTTTTAGGGCTGTTTGGTGATAGCATTAAACTTCTGTCGTCATTAATATCTGTAGAAATAAGTACTGCAACCTTATATTCGAATGGCAACAAAGTATATCCGCTGATCTGAGAATCATAGCTGCTAAAATCAAACGCATACTTTTGTGTAGCAGGCTCAAAAACGTTTCCTGTCAGCTTACCAACCTCTTTAGTTACAGAAGAAACATTATCTCCTAAATAGCTGTAAGTAGCTTTAGTATAGTCTGTGTAAACAAAAGGAGTAATATCTTTACCTTTTTTCATTACAATAGATGCTAATTTTGATGTCGTCGAGCTATAGGTTAAATTATAAATCGATTTTGTTTTTGCAAAAACAGCATACGGACCTGGTACTGTAGAAGGAGGCACAGGAGCCGCTCTTCTAAATACCGTTCTGTTTTCAGAAATCAATGTTAATTTACCCAAATTACCATACGTATATTGCTGAGTATAAGAAACACTGTCAGTGTCTATTGTACCATTACTATCTAAGTCTAAAAAGCCATTAAATGTTATTTTACTGATATTGTTCCCACTCCATTCTATATCTGTTATAGAAGCTTTTTCTGTAATAACTTTAGAAAGAAGCAAACCATTATAGTGATACTGTGCAATCAGACCAAAATCTGTCACCTCTCTTGATAAAGCTCTTGGACCAATCAAACCAGTATTATCATTCAAATCCAAAAGTGGATTCCCTTCTTCATCAGTCAAATCTTTACAAGAGTGTATTGAAGAAAAACCTGCTATTAGCAAAATAAAATAGAAAAGTCTTTTCATTATGTAATGGGATTATTTATTTTTCCACAAATATAATTTTTTTTTGTATAAAAATCATATTTTAATTAATATTCTAGCAAAACCAACAACAAAAAACTCATTATAAAGCTTTGTAAATATACTTCTGGGTCTGCGTCTGATCTGAAACCGGATAATTTTGAGTATCATAAAGATAAGTATATGTTACCGGGAGTATCGGAGCAGGAGCAGGATTTACAATATTAAAACTTGTAATATTATTAGCAGATAGAGATGAAAAATTTAATGGATGAAAAAGGCTCCACATCACAAAAAACGTTTTAGGCAAAGTGGTGTAAGGATTTATTTTATTGTCGTAACCATCGAAGTTATGGGTAATAGTAATCACTGTAGACATATCCGGAACACCTGTAGAACTAGTAGCTCCGTATTCCATTACCATTTTTGTAATATTATCTCCTGTATTTGTCAGGTTATAGTTATAAAAATGGGTATAAGTACTTCCCGATTTTTTCTTTTCTACAATTTTTGTCATCTTCCCTGCACTGTCATAGGTGTAAGTATATTCACTATCGAAATTTGGTGTACTACCCAACATTCTATTGCAGGTTGTATAATTGATTCTTCCATTTGAATCATAAGTTATATTATACTCTTGTGTTATACTGTTTGCAGGAACAGCACCATTAACTTCCTGCTCAAATTTAACTTTTGTAATTTTCCCTGAAGTATAAGTAACTCTTCCGACAATAAAAGAAGTAGGACCACTTGCTTCTTTAAATATTGCTTTTTCTAAAACATTTCCGGTAGTTACAAATTCTTGATTCGTAACATTATTTGCAACAACTTTGTGTAAAATTCTAGGTCCAGTAATTGATGGCGTACTTCCAGGATTATTAGGGCCATTGAGTGTATTGTTAATTGGATCTGCGGTCGTGTTATCACATGAAAACATAAAACCAAGGAGTAAAATGGTGAAACCTTTAAATAAATTTTTAGTCATAAATCATATCGCTATTGATCTCACAAATATAAATTATTTTCAATACCAAAGGATTTATTTTAAAAAATTAATAATAAAAGACCTAAAATAACTTTTAGGTCTTTTATAAATTACGAAAATGGCTAATTAAATTCCTAAAATAGATTTCAGCAAAATATTCACCTCATCTACATTTTTCACTTTATCTTTTCGCATCATTAAATTATTTCCGTCTTTTCCAACCTTTTCTTTTAACTGAGCTTGCGCCGGATTTTGAGTTAAATAAGAAATAATATGCCTGAATTTATCGGTCTGATAAAATTTATCTTGTGGATTTCCTGGGAAATAACCTAAGAAAATTCCGTTTTTCATGACGATTTTCTCGAAACCAATTTCGGCAGCTAACCATTTCAGAGCAACACTTTTCAGCAAATTGATAGCTTCACTCGGTAAATTTCCAAAACGATCTTTCAGTTCAGATTCAAATTTCTGCAGATCTTTTTCGTTATCGATTTCGGCTAATTTTTGATAAAGCAATAATCTTTCTTCGGTACTTGAAACATAAGAATCCGGAAGCATCAATTCCAAATCAGTATCAATATTCACTTCTTTCGTAGATTTGAAAAGCTTGTTCCTATCTTCTTCATTTTCAAAAAGATTTTCAAAATTCTCATCATCTTTCAACTCTTCAAGAGCTTCCTGCATCATTTTTTGATAGGTTTCAAATCCCATTTCATTAATAAATCCGCTCTGTTCACCACCCAATAAATCTCCCGCTCCACGGATTTCCAAATCTTTCATCGCGATCTGGAAACCACTTCCCAAATCTGAAAACTGTTCAATCGCTTCCAAACGCTTTCTCGCATCGGAAGTCATCATATCAAAAGGCGGCGTAATCAGATAACAAAATGCTTTTCTGTTGCTTCGCCCAACTCTTCCTCTCATCTGATGAAGATCTGCCATTCCGAAACGTTGCGCATCATTAATGAAAATCGTATTCGCATTGGGGACATCTACTCCACTTTCAATAATCGTGGTTGCCACCAAAACGTCATACTTTCCATCCATAAAATCCAGAACATTCTGTTCCATTTGTTTTCCTTCCATTTGTCCGTGCGCGGTAATAACTCTCGCATCAGGAACCAATCTCTGAATCAAACCTGCAATATCTTTCAGATTTTCAATTCTGTTATTGATGAAATAAACCTGTCCGTCACGTTGCAATTCATAAGAAACTGCATCACGAATAATTTCTTCGCTAAATCCAATAATATTTGTATCAACCGGTTGTCTGTTTGGCGGTGGCGTTTTGATTACCGAAAGGTCTCTTGCTGCCATCAGAGAAAATTGTAAAGTTCTCGGAATCGGAGTTGCTGTCAAGGTCAAGGTATCAACATTAGTTTTCATCGTCTTCAGTTTATCTTTTACAGAAACTCCAAACTTATGTTCTTCATCAATAATCAATAAACCTAAATTTTTAAATTTCACTTTATCTGCAGCCAATTGATGCGTCCCAATAACAATGTCAATTTTCCCATCATCCAGCCCTTGTAAAGTTTCAGATTTTTGTTTCGCCGTTCTGAATCTATTGAGATAAGAAATAGTCACCGGAAAATCTTTCAGTCTTTCTTTGAAACTTCTGTAATGTTGGAAAGCCAGAATGGTAGTCGGAACCAAAATTGCAACTTGTTTACCATCTGTAGCAGCTTTAAAAGCAGCACGAATGGCAACTTCTGTTTTTCCGAAACCTACATCACCACAAATCAAACGATCCATCACCCCTTCATCTTCCATATCTTTTTTCACATCAAGAGTGGCTTTTTCCTGATCTGGCGTATCTTCATAAGCGAAACTTGCTTCCAACTCATTTTGAAGATAAGAATCCTGTGAATATTGGAATCCTTTTGCGGTTTTTCTTTCCGCATATAATTTAATCAAATCGAAAGCAATTTGCTTAACTCTCGCTTTTGTTTTTTGTTTCAATGATTTCCAGGCAGGAGAACCGAGCTTGCTTAGAACAATCTCTTTTCCATCCGGACCATTGTATTTTGAAATTTTATGAAGAGAATGAATACTTACATATAACAAATCCCCATTTTTATAAGTCAGCTTAAAGCATTCCTGAATTTTCCCGTCGTTGTTTACTTTTACCAATCCCATAAATTTTCCGATGCCATGATCGATATGGGCAATATAATCTCCGACCTTCAGCGACATTAAATCTTTCAGCGTTAATTGTTCAGATTTAGCAAATGTATTTTTCGCTTTATATCGTTGGTAACGGTCAAAAATCTGATGATCGGTGTAGACCAGAATTTTGTGATCGGGATCTACAAAACCTTCATGCAATTCAGATCTAAAGCTTTTAAAAGCCAACTGATGCCCCAGTTCATCAAAAATAGACACCAATCTTTCTTTTTGTTTTTCGGTAGAAAAAGATATCCATATATCATAACCTTCTTCTTTTTTTTCCTGCAAATCTTCAATCAACAACTGAAAATTTTTGTGAAATGAAGGTTGGGCTGTTTGATTAAGTTTTACTTCTTGCAATTTTATGCTTTCAATCCCAACACTGCTAAAATCAACGGTTTTAAATTTTTTATAATCAAATAAAAACTCTTCATCGGATATAAAAAGCTCCTGTGGGGTACGGTGTGCAATATCTTTATTTAAATCTTCATATTTAACCAAAGATTTTTCATAAAATGTTTTCAGCTTCTGAAGACCAACAATTCCGTTTTTAGAAATGACAAAACTTTCTTTAGGCAAAATTTCAAGGAAAGAAACCCTCGTTCCCGAAACCGAAAAATTCATATTGGAAACCAACTGAAAACATTCTACTTTATCAACCGAAAGCTGGGTTTCGATATCAAAAGTTTTAATATTCTCCACTTCATTTCCGAAGAAAGTAATACGATAAGGTCTTTCATTAGAGTAAGAAAATACGTCGACAATTCCTCCACGAACGGAAAATTCTCCCGGCTCAGAAACAAAATCGGTTTGGTGAAACTGGTAATGATTCAGCAATTCATCAACAAAATCAAAATCGAGCCGATCTCCGGTTTGTATCTGATGAGAAATGGCTTTAAAATCGTCTTTCTTCAAAACTTTTTCAGACAAAGCTCCAATATAAGCCACAATGACTTTCGGTGATTTTTCTGAATTTATTTTATTTAAAACTTCAGTTCGCAATACCAAATTGGCATTCTGAGTTTTCTCAACCTGATAAGGCTCCATGTGAGTGGCCGGAAAATAAAGTACACTTTCTTTTCCCAGCAAATCTTCCATTTCACTGTTTACATACAATGCTTCTTCTTTGTCATCAACAAGAAAAAGAACCGTTTTTTTGTGAGTAAGAAATAACTCGGCTGCAAAAACCGAAGCTGAAGAACCTGCACTTCCTCTTACAGAAAGATGCGGCTGAGTATCAATTTGTGAGAAAATTTCTTTTCCAAACTCATTTTTTAGTAAATCGGGAAGAAATTTTTCGCTGATATTTTTTAACTGCATAAATAATGTAGGTATAAACGACAAAATCGATTTCGGGAGAACTCCGAAACCGTTTAACTACATCAAAGATACGTTATTTTTTTATTTTTTTAAAACTCAAGATTCCACCCAAATTTTAACAAAAAACACACTATTTCTTAATATCAATACAAAATGTTTTAAAATAAGTTAAAAAAATTAAGCATTCGCTTTAGGGCATAATCTTTGGAACTCTTCAATTATAAACCAAAAAATAAAATATTATGAAAAATGTATTCAAAATTCTAGGGGTCTTTGTACTTCTTTTTACAGCCTTTTCACTTTCGTCGTGTAGTGACGATGACGATCCGGCAGATAATGATTTTTTCGCAGGAACTTATAAAGGGAGTATTTCCTACAAAGACAACGATAATGATATCGCAACAGATAATGGAGAAGTTTTCGTAACGAAAATTGCTAGCGGAACCAAATACAACTTTAGATTTTCTAACGGAATCCCTGACCTTAACGGATTAGAATTTCAAAAACAAGGTGACAATACCTTAGTAATGGTGAATTCTACTGCACTTGTTTATGTAAGAATTGACAACAACGAACTTAAAATGCTTTATACTGCAGATGGTAAAACCTGGAGAGCCAACTGTACAAGATAATCTAACAACTATTCATTCATATGTTGCCCGTTTCTAAATTTGGAGACGGGCTTTATTTTAATATAATCTCCTCAAAATAAATACTTTAAAATATAAGTGAAATTAAAAACCACAGTCCAAAACAACATCAATAATTGGGGAAATATTCAATATTTTTCATATTTTTACAATCAAACCCATAAAACAACACCAAATATGTCGAAAATTCTATTCTCTTTTCTCAATTTTATTGCATTTATCTCACTTAACGCCCAAAGTTTTGAATACACAAGAACCTGGGGAACTTATTTAGGTCCTGTAGGTGCTACATCGTGGACAGAAAGTGCAACGAAGACAATGTTATTTGACAACCAGCATAACATTCATCTTACTGGTACAGCAAAGGGTTACCCCAACAACTACCCCACTTCTTATTATGATCAGTTCAGGGTTGGAAATGGCGGTCAGGGTTTTAAAATAAACCCATCACTAATGAACACAACCAATACTGTTGCAGCAAAATTAAACCCGTCTGGTAATGTAGAAGCTTATGAATATTATAATCATCTGATAGATAATAATGGCTATAAGAAAAAACTAAAATATATTGACCATAACAACAATCATTATTATGAGTATGCTGCAACAATAATTAATCTACCCGTTACACCGACACAAAATGCCTGGCTGCAAAATGCCAATCACCCGCAATTAGGTACAGTGTTGGCTAAACATTCACCTAGTGGTGCTTTACTTTGGGCAACTTATCTACCTGTAGGTAATCAAACTTATATTTATAGTCTTCATACTAACATAAATATTGCTGAAGACGAATCGGGAAATATTTATCTCGCAGGCTCCAGTGATATTAAACAAAATATTGCAACTCCGGGTACATTTCAAGACACTTATCAACTTTTATACAATCAAACTACTGAAATTTTTAATGGATACATTGTAAAATTAAACTCCAATGGGGAAAAAATCTGGGGCACTTATTTTCCTAACCAAATTTATAATTTAAAATATTATAACAATTCACTATATATTGTAGGAGGACAAGAACCAACAGGCAATCAATACAACATTGCATCTGCAAATGCATTCCAATCGGCTCCTGCTAGTTTTAACCTTCAAAAATTCAATGCAGAAAACGGCACAAGACTATGGGGCACTTATTATGGACATTCTGACGGATCCAGTAGAATTAGCAGTATAGACGTTAACGAAACCGGGGTTTATGTAATGGGAGATGCACAATCTAATGCTACTACACAAGGCTACTTCGGAACTCCGGGAACCCACCAAACAACCAATGCAGGAAGTTATGATATATTTCTTAGTAAATTCAATCATTCAGGAAACCGTATCTGGAGTACTTACTTCGGAGGCACTGGTCTAGATCAGGCTTACTCTTGTATGCAACCATTAGCTTTGAACGAAAATGATATTTATATTACAGGCTGGACCTACGGAATGGGAAATAACCTGGCAACACCAGAAGCCTATAAATCTGCACCCACATTAAACGCGAATTCAGTTACCAATCAGTTTTTTGTGAAATTCAATAGCACCGGGCAAAGAATTTGGGCTTCCTATTATGGAGATTCAAGCCTTGAATACAACCTTCCCATAAATATCGCTATCAATAATTCTTCTTTATATTTATATGGAGAAACAGTTGCCACAACAGGCTACTCAACTCCAAATAGTTGGCAACCGCAAATCATAGATCCTAGTAACCAGAAAAAAAATGTCGCTTTTGTAGCAAAATTTGACCTCACCAATCTTTCTACCTCAGACAATAATAAATCCGAGAAACTGATTCTTTATGATAATCCGAATAATGGTAATTTTTCATTAAAAGGTAATATTCTTGAAAAAGAAATCTGCACACTTAGGCTTTATGATATGACTGGAAGAATTGTACACACTCAAATATTAGAAAAAAATAAATTTCAGAACGTTCATCTTAAAGGGAAACTTTTAAGCGGTACATATATGGTACAAGTGAACGACAGTAAAAACAGTAATCTTGCTAATATTAAAATGATGGTAAAAAATTAAAATTTAGTTAAATCTATTAAAATTGATTTTCATTTTAAGATTTTATCTAACTTTACTTAAACAAAATACAATCAATCAGACATGAAAAAATTTCTTACCGCAATGTCTATTATCTTAGGATTAGGATTTGCAACTGCCCAACAAGCTGTTCCGGCAACAAAAACAACAACTACAAAAGCTGTAAAACCTGTAAAAGTGGCAGAAACTAAAACAGTGAAACCTGCACAAAAGTTGAAAAAAGACGGAACTCCCGACAAGCGATACAAAGAAAATCAGAAACTAAAAAAAGACGGAACTCCGGATAAAAGATATAAAATCAACAAATAAAAAAGACAGATAGCTGTCATTCATAATCAAATTTTCAATAAGCCGATGCCTAGATCATCGGTTTTTTTATTTTTAAATTTTAAAATATTCTTTGAATTCTATACTTATTTATAAATTTGAACCATGTTAAACTTTCTAAAGAAAAATGCAGCGTTGATTTGGGCAAAAAAACATGTTCAAAAAGCAGAGGAATTCAAGAAAAATGCAGAGAAGAATCAGGAGGAATTATTATTATCTCTTGTCAATACTGCTAAAAAAACTCTTTTTGGAAGAACATATGATTTTGAAAACATCAAGTCTGTAAAAGATTTTCAGGAAAAAGTTCCCGTTGCAGATTATGAAGACCTTAAGCCTTACATTGAAAAAGTAAAACGCGGACAGAGAGATATTTTGTGGATAGAAACTCCCGAATATTTTGCAAAAACTTCAGGTACAACTTCAGGTTCCAAATATATTCCGATTTCTAAAGAAGGAATGCCTTTTCAGGTGAAAGGAGCTCAGAGTGCGCTTTTCCATTATATTGCCAAGAAAAACAATGCTGATTTCGTAGGTGGAAAAATGATCTTTCTACAAGGAAGTCCTGAGCTTGAAGAAGTTTTTGGAGTAAAAACCGGCAGACTTTCAGGAATTGTAGCCCACCACATCCCCAATTATCTTCAGAAAAACCGTCTACCAAGCTGGGAAACCAATATGATGGAAGACTGGGAAGCCAAAGTGGATAAAATCGTTGAGGAAACCGAGAAAGAAAACATGACCTTGATTTCAGGAATTCCACCTTGGTTGATTATGTATTTTGAAAAATTGATTGAGAAAAACGGTAAAAAGATCAAACAAATTTTCCCAAATCTTCAACTGATTGTTACAGGCGGTGTCAATTACGAGCCTTACCGCGAAAAAATGGAAGAACTTTTAGGAGGAAAAGTAGATATTGTACAGACATTTCCTGCTTCGGAAGGTTTTTTTGCATTTCAGGACGATTATACCAAAGAAGGATTATTACTTTTAACTAATCACGGAATTTTTTACGAGTTTATCCCTTTAGAACAATACGGAAAACCAAATGCTCAAAGATTAACTTTAAAGGACATTGAGCTTAATAAAGATTACGCTTTAATTTTAACAACCAATTCAGGCTTGTGGGCATATTCAATTGGTGATGTGGTAAGGTTTATTGATAAAAATCCGCACAGAATTTTGGTAAGCGGAAGAACGAAACATTTCACATCAGCTTTTGGTGAACATGTCATTGCTTTTGAAGTGGAAGAAGCAATAAAGGCTACAGTAGAAAAATTTCATGCACAGATTACAGAATTTCATTTAGCTCCTGAAGTAAATCCGGAAGAAGGTTTGCCCTACCACGAATGGTTTATTGAGTTTGAAAAAGAGCCTGAAAATTTAGATTTATTTAAAAATGAATTGGATGATCAGTTGAGAAAACGCAATACGTACTATGATGATCTGATTTCAGGAAACATTTTGCAAAAACTTCATATTTCTAAACTTCAAAAAAATGCTTTTCAGGAATATGCAAAATCTGAAGGGAAATTGGGTGGGCAAAATAAAATTCCAAGATTGGCAAATGATAGAAAAATAGCAGATTTATTGAAAATTTACAAAAAATAAGATACCATAACAATTACATTTTATGAAAAGAATCTTGTTCCTTTTAGTGGTTATTTCATTTACATCTTGTAGCTCGCTAAAATATAGCGCTACAAAAAATCCTGACAATTATAAAAATATAAAGGCCGGGAACAAATACACTTTTCACCAGTCAGACGGAAGCAAAATACCTATGACAATAAGCTCAATCTCTAAAGACAGTATTATCGGAGCCAAAAGAAATGAGAGAGTTTCGATTGCAAAAAACAATATTACAGAGATAAGAAAAGATAAAACAGCTATTGCTGTAGTTGCCACAGCCGGAGGTATTGCTGCCGCTACTGTAATTGTTATAGGTATAAAAAATGCTACTGACGATATAGAAGATGTTGCAACAGCGTTTGGAACTGGTTTAAATTAATTAGCAAAAATAATCTTTCAAATACAAAATTTCTTCATTTTCTACCTTAATATTACAAAAAATATAAGATTTTCCCTTTTAATGAAAACGTATATTCAAAAAAAATTATAAATTTGAAAAACTAAAAAAATATAATGAAAGCATCTGTACTTTTAAAATCATCATTATTAACGTCTTTATTTGTAATCTCATCTTGTGCAACTACAAAGTACAGCGAAGATATTGCCCAAAACAATTACTCTAACCTTGAAGCTGGTAAAATCTACATCGTTACGCATAAAGACGGCACTAAAAAACAGAAATTTTTATTTCGTAACATCGATGGAGACAACATCATCGGTACAGCAGGGAAAAAAGACAGTACAGAAATAATCATCCCTAAATCTAATGTGGCTGCTGTAAAAGACAGATCAAAAGCAAGAGTTGCAGGAGGTGCTGTTGTAATTGGAGCTGCCGCTGCTGCTGCCATTGTAGTAGGTTCTTTGAGAGCTGACTAAAATAGACATTATCTTTCAGTAGATATTTTATTTATCTTTTGAAAACCGAAGATACTGATAGCCTTAAATGAATATTTAGGGCTATTTTTGTGGAATGATTTCTTTATTACCGCTCAAAACATTACAAAATGTAGAATTCAGAAATCTTCTTACGGGGAGATTTTTTATTGTTTTAGCTTTCAGAATGCTCGCTACATTACTAGGATGGTGGGTTTATCAATTAACTAAAGATCCTTTTTCTATCGGACTTATAGGATTATCTGAAGTGATTCCGGCGGTAAGCTGCGCTTTGTATGCAGGTCACGTTATCGATATGAACGAAAAGAAAAGACTGCTTCTGATTTGCAATTACGTCTATGTTTTTCTGATCAGTTTATTAATGATTCCTGCATTTTTTGATGTGGAACTTCACTTTACAGGTCACGAAATTACCTACTTTATTTATGGAGTTATTTTTTTTACGGGAATTGCACGAGCTTTTATCGGGCCTATTGTTCCATCGATGATTCCGAAAATCGTAAAGAAAGTCAACCTTCCGAGTGCCATTACTTTAAACCAGGCGACATTCTTAATTTCTTCAGTTTGTGGTCACGCTGCAGGAGGATTTCTCATCGGTTTTTTTGGCGTAAAATGGACTTTAGTAGTCATTGTTTCGCTTTTGCTGGTTGCTTCATTGTTTTTCTGGCAACTGAATCAACAATTTTCTGAGCATAAAAAAGAAGAAATCAAAGTGATGGAAAGTATGCGCGAGGGAATTTCGTATATTTTTAAAACTAAAGAAATTTTAGGAGCGCTTTGCCTAGATATGTTTGCTGTACTTTTTGGAGGTGCAGTTGCGATGATTCCTGTTTTTGCCACAGATATTTTAAAATCAGGAGCAGAAGGTTTCGGTTTGCTTAATGCCGCTTCAGATATTGGCTCAATGATAATCATTACAACATTATCTTTAGTTCCGTTAAGAAAAAATCAGGGTAAAATTTTACTGGCTGTTGTAGCTGGTTTCGGATTGTGCATCATCGGTTTCGGATTGTCGCATTATTATTGGCTTTCTTTTATGTTTCTAGTTTTAAGTGGAATGTTGGATGGTATTTCCGTCGTCATCCGCGGAACTATTGTACAGCTGAAAACTCCAGATCATATCCGAGGAAGAGTTTTAAGCGTAAACTCAATCTTCATTATGTCGAGTAATGAAATGGGACAGTTTGAAAGCGGATTGATGGCCAAGCTTTTAGGTGTGGTACGATCGGTAGTTTTTGGAGGAAGTATGACTGTATTAATCGCATTAATTGTAGGAAGCAGCAACTCAAAATTGAGAAAAATGCAATATTAAACGTATTCCATCGTTATACTATGATAAACAATAAAACTTTAATATAGGATTAATAATTTATTTATATTTGTATTAACAAATTTTTCAAAAATGAAAAAAACTCTACTCTTTTTTTTAATGATCATTACCCAGACCATTTTTGCACAATCCAGCTCTGATTGTGGTGGAACTGTGCAGGTTTGCGGAAATACTCCCATCTCTTTTACACCCACTGGTCCAGGTGATGTTTTAGAAGACTTAGGAGGATGCTTGACTGATGACGAAAATTACTCTGTTTGGTACACTTTCACCATTGCAACATCAGGAACTTTAACTTTTACCATTACACCTAATGTGTTATCCAATGATTACGACTGGGGGGTTTATGGGCCTGATGTAAGCTGTAGCAGCCTTGGTGATCCAATCAGATGTAACTTTTCGGGAACTTCAGGGGTTACCGGTTTAAATTTTACGAATACTAATACTACCGCAAATGGCACAGGCTCTCCATTTTGTTCATTTATGAATGTAGTGGCTGGGCAAACCTATTACTTGGTTGTAGACAATTATTCTAATTCAGCTAATGGATTTGTATTAACCTGGGGCGGAACAGCAACCTTAGTATCACCATTCAATTCAGCTTTTCAACCAAATCCATTCATTCCACCAGGAAGCCCAGCAGCAAACCCTACAGCTCCTAATGAAGTGATTGTTTGTACTGAACCTCCTGTATTTGATTTCAGCACATTATCTGCCGGAATTATAAACGGCAACCCTAATTTTGTCGTTTCCTATTATAAGAATTCAAATGATGCTATTAGTGGAAATAACCCTATTTTAGGTTCTATCCCTGTAAATACTACAGACACTTACTACTATGTAATTACTTATGCTGATCCGAGTGCACCAGGTGGAGCCATCAGCAGGTGTAGACTACCCGGAACATTTAAGTTTGTACAACGTGCAATTAATGTTGTTGACGTTACCTTAACAGGTTGCAACAATAACAATGCGGGAACAGCATTATATGATTTAACTACAGCAAACGTAATAAATGACCCTACAGTCACAAAGAAATATTACCCTTCACTTAGTGATCTAAATAATGGAGCCAATGAAATTACCAATCCTTATCAATATGTATCTGCAGTAGGATCTGTTTTTGTTTTGGTTACTTCACCATTTGGGTGTAAAGATATAGGTGAAATTAAACTGAACTTTTTCCCTGAGATTATCGTAACTGAAGCTACTTTGAGGTCTTGCTCGATCGAAACAAATCCATCAACAGGATTGTTTAATCTTACAACAGCAATTGTGAACGGGCAGGCAAACATGACCAAGAAGTATTACCCCTCAATGGCTGATGCTGTAAACCAGACCAATGAGATACTAACTCCAATAACTCATGTTGCTCCTAATGGATACGTATATGTAAGAGTTTCTAATGGAGATGGATGTTACAATGTAGCAAAAGTAAATTTGGTTGTTATTCCGCCAGTTTATTCATCAGTTTTGGTAGACAAAATCATCTGTGTAGAAGACAAAACAACTTTAGATGCAGGTACAGGATTTGACGGCTACGAATGGAGCACAGGCGCTACCACTCAAGTTATTTCAAATGTAGGAGTAGGCACATATTGGGTGAAATTAAAAACTGGTGACTGTATTGTAAAACAATCTGTGAAGGTATATGCTTCAGAGCAGCCTGTTATTTCAAATATTGAAGTTTCAAACAACACAATTACCATACATGTTATCGGAGGAACACCTCCTTATAAGTATTCAATTGATAATATAAATTGGCAGGATTCTAATGTTTTCACCAATTTATCAAGAGGAGATTATACCATTTTCGTTAAAGACAATTACAATTGCGAACCTATTCAGGTAAACATAGTTGTACCAAATATAACAAATGTGATTACTCCTAATGGAGATGGCGTAAATGATGTAATTGACTACTCTGCACTATCCGGAAAACAAAACTTAGTTCTTAGTATTTTTGACAGATACGGAGCAAAAATCTATCAGGCAGACAAAACCAATGGATATAAGTGGGATGGTACAGCAAACGGAGGCAAGAAAGCCCCAACAGGAAATTACTGGTATTCAGTAACATGGAATGAAAACAACAAACAAAGTACACCAATTAAATTCTCTGGATGGGTATTATTGAAAAACAGAGAATAAAATGAAAACAAAATTGAAAAATCCGCTTTATAAAGCGGATTTTTCAATTTTAAATGATATATCGTAGAATTAATTAAATTTTTGTTAAATTTGTAATTAAAATCATTTAGAAATGAGAAAACTACTACTCTTTTTTATTTTAATAACATCTCAACTATTTTATTCCCAGTCAGACTGCATCAGTGCAATACCTGTTTGTGGCAACTCTGATATTTCATATAACCCAAGTAGCTCGGGAATTATTCAAGAAGCAACTTCGGGAAGCTGTTTAGGTATGGAAAACTATTCTGTATGGTATGTTTTTACAGCTGCAACATCAGGAACAATCGAATTTACAATAAACCCCGATACTATTCCTGGTGTTACTCACTATGATTACGATTTTGCAGTTTATGGTCCGAATATAGACTGTACAACCTGGGATTTCGGAGACGCTATCCGTTGTAATTATTCAGGAACAAGCGGTCCTACAGGATTAAGTTCTACCCAAACAGGAGGTCAGTGGAGTCCTCCACTTCCTGTAATTGCCGGAGAAGTTTATTATCTTCTTATAGACAATTATATTCCTACAAGCAATTTAGGGTTTTCTCTTACATGGGGCGGTACAGCAACACTAACGTCTGCTTTTAACGATCCAGCATTAACACCTAACCCATTCATTACGCCTGGAGTACCTAATGCAACAAACCCGGCTCTTCCTAATGAAATTCTAAAGTGTAACTTACCAACACAGTTTAATTTCACAACTTTAACAGCTGGTATATTAAATGGTAATCCAAATTTCACTGTGACATATCATAATATTAATAATGATGCAATTACAGGAGCCAACCCATTAACTACAACCATTGTAGATGGCACGACACTATATTATTACAGAATAAAATATTTAGATCCTGCCAATCCGAATAATCCAGCCAACGGATGTTTTCAAACAGGAAAATTCAAATTCAGACAAGGAAATATTGTTCCTAAAAATGCCACACTACAGGCATGTAATAATAACGGTGCAGGAACAGGAACATTCAACCTTACAACAGCAGATGTTTTTGGTGACCCGACTGCAACAAAAAAATACTATCCTACATTAGCAGATTTAAATGCAGGAACCAATGAAATTACAAATTTTACAGCATACGTATCTGCTCCTAAAACAATTTATGTAAAAGTAACATCAATAGAAGGTTGTACAGCTAATTCTACAATTACCCTTAGCTTCTTCCCTGTCGTGGTAGTAACACCAGCATCTTTAGAATCGTGTTTTATTGAAGGCGCAACTACAACTGCTTCTTTTGACCTTACACAAGCTAATGTAACGTCTCAAACAGGTATTACAAAAAGGTTTTTTACATCTCAAGCTAATGCTTTAGCCGGAACTAACGAAATTATCCCCGCTACAAATTATATCACCACAAATACCGATGTATATGTAAGAGTAACAAATACCGATGGGTGTTATGCTATCACAAAAATCACATTAAAAGTTTTACCTCCGGTAAAATCATCAGTTCTTAAAGACAAAACTATTTGTTTAGAAGATAAAACTACTCTTGATGCAGGATCTGGATTCAACGGATACGAATGGAGTACAGGTGCTACAACGCAAACAATTTCAAATGTTGGCGTGGGTGCTTATTGGGTAAAACTAAAAACAGGTAAATGTTATACACTTCAGCAAGTAAATGTATACCCTTCACAACAACCTGTAATTGCAAGTATCGATATTACAAATAATACAATTACAGTAAATGCATCAGGAGGAACTGCACCATACAAATATTCATTGGATGGAATCAATTGGCAAGATTCTAATGTATTTACAGGTTTACCAAGAGGTGAAAGTAAAATTTTTGTGAAAGATTCATTTGATTGTAACCCTATCCAAATACAAGTTACTGTGCCTAATCTTGTTAACGCAATTACTCCAAACGGAGACAACGTTAATGACGAAGTAGATTATTCTGCACTAGCTTATAAAAAGAATTTATTATTCGTTGTTTACAACAGATATGGTAATAAAATCTATGAAGCCGACAAAATAAGAAACTTCAAATGGAATGGTACTTCAGGAGGCAAAAAAATCCCTACAGGAACTTATTGGTATACCATTACTTGGACTGAAAATGACAAAAACAATACACCAACCAAATACGACGGATGGGTATTGGTAAAAAATAGAGAATAATAATTTTCTCAATCACAAAAAATCACCTCAGCAATGGGGTGATTTTTTTATTAACACTCAACCTCATCTGTTTACCATACTTGAGTTATGTTTTCCATAGAATTGTTAGTTACTATTTTTAAATTATTTTTTAAAAAAACTATCTTTGCACAATGGCGCAGAAAGAAACACTCTCTTCTCTTACACAAGGGAACTTTGCTAGGGAACTGTCGATTGCAGATGGAAAAATGCCTCCCAATGCAATAGATTTTGAAAGATTGGTAATTGGTACTTTTTTAATTGATAAGAAAGGGCTCGATCATTCTATCGATCTACTTACTCCAGAAGTTTTTTATGATCCTAGACATCAGGTTATATTTTCTGTTATTTTAAAACTGTACGAAGGAAACCACCCTGTTGACATTATGACTGTTATTCAGGAGATGAAAAAAACAGACAAGCTCAGTTCTGCTGGTGGCGACCATTATATAATTGAGCTTACGATGGGCGTAAGTTCATCTGCCCATATTGAATATCATGTACGTGTTATTCTTGAAAAATATATTTTAAGAAGTTTAATTAATGTTTCAGCAAACGTAATTGACAATTCTTATAAAGAATCTACCGATGTTTTCGAACTTTTAGATAAAGCTGAACAATCTTTTTTTGAAATCACCAACGGAACCATCAAAAAAGGATTTGATACCGCCAATACTTTAGTAAAGGAAGCTATTGATATCATTAAAGCCTTAAAAGACAAAGAAGGAATTTCGGGTGTACCATCAGGATTTAGAGATGTGGATAAAGAAACCGGAGGTTGGCAAAATTCCGATCTTATCATTATTGCAGCACGTCCTGCGATGGGAAAAACGGCATTTATCCTTTCAATGGCGAGAAATATTGCAGTGGAGTATAAAATCCCAATGGCATTATTCTCATTAGAGATGGCATCGGTGCAGCTCATCACAAGGATGATTGCTTCCGAGACAAAAATTTCATCAGAAAAACTAAGAAAAGGAACGTTGGACGACGAAGAATGGCAAAGACTGTTTTCCAATGTATCAGAATTAGAAAACGCACCTTTATATATTGATGAAACTCCTTCCCTTTCCATATTTGATTTTAGAGCAAAATGCCGAAGACTGGTAATGCAGCATGGAGTAAGACTAATCATGGTCGACTACCTTCAGCTGATGACTGCAGGAGGGGGCGGAAAAGGTGGCGGAAACCGTGAACAGGAGATTTCGATGATTTCCCGTTCATTAAAAGCGATTGCAAAAGAATTAAATGTACCTGTAATAGCTCTTTCTCAGCTTTCAAGAAGTGTGGAAACCCGTCCCGGAAAACGACCTCAGCTTTCTGACCTTAGGGAATCCGGAGCAATTGAACAGGATGCCGATATTGTATCATTTATTTTCAGACCTGAATATTATAAAATTACTGTTTGGGACAATGATGAAGATGGAGCAGAAACCTCTACCGAAAATCAAGCAGAATTAATTATTGCAAAACACAGAAACGGTGCTACTGCGGATGTAAGATTGTCTTTCCTGAAACATTTTGCAAAATTTGGAAATATTGAAGAGGCAACCAATGGAATGGGCTATTCAAATACGCTTGGAGAACCAAGTGGTTTTGAAAAAATTAAAACAACGATACAGCCAGGAGCTGCGTTTGATTTACCAGACAATTCTAAACTTTCAGGATCTTCTATGAATGATCTTGATGATGAAGAAGATTTTCCGTTTTAAAAATTAATTCAATAAATTAATGCCGCAAATGCACGAATGTTAAAAAAAGAAATTCGTGTATTCGTGGCAACTTATCATAAATGAGAATTGAAATATACACTGACGGAGCCTGCAGCGGAAACCCCGGAAAAGGAGGTTACGGAATTTTGATGCGTGTTCCTGAAAAAAATTATCAAAAAACATTTTCTAAAGGTTTCAGAAAAACTACCAACAACCGAATGGAGCTTCTGGCTGTAATCTCTGCGCTGGAAAAATTGAAATCTACAGAAAATGACATTCATGTTTTTACCGACAGTAAATATGTCTCTGATGCCATCAACCAAAACTGGATTTCAGGATGGATTAAACGAGGCTGGAAAAATGTAAAAAACCCTGATCTTTGGAAAAGGTTTGTTGTTCTTTTTAATCAACACACTCCAAAAATGCATTGGGTAAAAGGCCATGCAGGACATTTTGAAAACGAACTTTGCGATAAACTGGCTGTAGCCGCTGCAAATTCTGAAAAACTTGAAATAGATTCTTATTTTGAGGATATAGAAAAGAATTCTCTATTTTGAATAAAACTAAGATAATGCTTATCATATTCAACTTTTCGTTATCATTAATATTTTTCATTACAAAATAATCAAAATTTTTTACAAAATTAACACGATATATACATTTATTAGCAAAGATTCAATATCTTTACACGTCTAATAAAAGTATCCTAATAAATGAATAAAAAATTACTGTTTTATTTTACCCTTTTTGTACTTTGTATTTCCGGAAATTTTTCCTCTCAAACTTATCAGCTCACAGGAGTTCCTATTAACACAACAGGATGGACAATGGTCTCTCCAACTGCATTAGGAACAGGAGGTGATTTTATTCAGTTGACTCCGGACACAAACAATCAATCTGGGTCGATCAGACTCAATGATCCTATTAATTTAAAATACTGCGATAAATGGAGGGTAGAATTCGATTTCAGAATGGATTCTAACCAAACTGCCAATGGTGACGGCATTGCATTTTGGTACCTTGCAAATCCGCCTGTAGCAAGTGTACTGGGATCTGGTCTTGGAGTTTCACAAAATGCTGTAGGTCTTATCGTAGGTTTCGACACTTACAATAATACCACAACTGCCGTAATGAGTAAAGTACACGTTGCCTATGGCCAAGTTGCAAACACTACTGACAACAACAATGTAGAATTCTTCAACACCCCGGGAAGTTCTTTTCACTCACCTGATATGAATACAACCCTGCCTTTTCAGGGAACTACATATAAACACGTAGAGGTTACTGCTGAAGTAAATACATCTATTCCTAATACTTGGAATATAAAAATAATGATTGACGGAACTCAAATCTGCAATCAACCATTTACTGCATCGGGAGCAGCCGCTACAATGACTCAGGGATATTTTGGATTTTCTGCTTCTACAGGAGGTAACAGATCGAGACATTCTATTAAAAATGTAAAAATATACACTGATAAAGTAAGCCTACTTCAACCTACTGCAACCCAAACATTTTGCCCAAATCCTTCAACAGGTTTCGGAACGGTGAATTTAACATCATTTAATTCTCAGTTTGTTGCAAACCCGGCCAACTATACTTTCACTTATTCTGTTGGCGGTACTCCTATTACAACGCCTACAAATTATCAGTTTAATGCCAATACAACGGTAAATGTTATCATCCGAGATAATTCTGCAATTCTTTGTGATAACCCGGACGGAAAAATTATCCTTACCCTTTCCCCGTTTACTGCAACTAACAGAACACTTTCTGCATGTAACAATAATGGTGCAACCACAGCTACGTTTGATCTTTCTGCAGCAAATGTGACAACAGTTCCCGGCGTTATTAAAAAGTATTACAGAACGTTAGCTGATTTAAATGCCGGAATAAACGAGATCACAAATCCTACCGCTTACGTTTCGGCTCCAGGAAAAGTGTACGTAAAAGTAACTACTCCGCAAGGTTGTACCGGAAATGCAGAGATCACACTTGTATTCTACCCTTTGCCTGTGTCAACTGATGCTATATTAGAATCATGCTTTATTGAAGCAGCTCCAACAACAGCATTATTTAATCTGACAACAGCAAATGTTTCCACTGAAGCTGGCATTACTAAAAAGTTTTATACAACTTTAGCAAATGCATTAGCCGGAACCAACGAAATCGTTATTCCTATAACGTACATTTCTCAATCTACAGATGTCTATGTAAAAATAACTGGTACAAACAGCTGTTATATTATTAAAAAAATAACGCTGAAAGTAATTCCTCCAGTAAGATCTTCTATATTAAAAGATAAAACAATCTGTATTGATGACAGAACAACATTAGATGCAGGGCCAGGATTTGATGGCTATGAATGGAACACAGGAGCTACAACTTCATCTATCTCAAACGTATCAATAGGAAATTACTGGGTAAGATTAAAAACAGGAAACTGCTACACATTACAAGCTGTAACTGTAAAACTAGCGACAAACCCGGTCATTTCAAGCATAGACATTACCAACAATACGATTACTGTAAATGTTTCAGGGGGTGTCGCTCCATATAAATATTCTTTAGACGGAATTAACTGGCAAGATTCTAATGTATTTACAGGGCTTCCAAGAGGTGAAAATAAAATTTTTGTGAAAGATTTTTATAATTGTGACCCTACACAGATTCAGGTAACAGTTCCGAATCTTATCAATGCAATTACACCCAATGGCGACAATGTAAACGACTTCATTGATTATTCCGCTCTTGCTTATAAGAAAAACCTAGTCTTTACAGTCTATGACAGATATGGAAATATGAAGTATCAAGCAGACAAACTAAGAAATTACACTTGGGACGGAACTTCCGGAGGTAAAAAGTTGTCAACTGGTACATACTGGTACTCTATAACCTGGACAGAAAACGACAAAAACAATACACAGACAAAATATAACGGATGGGTATTGGTAAAAAATAGGGAGTAATCCCAAGAAAGCACCACTTACCTCAATGTGGTGCTTTTTAAATCTCGAAATATTAAAATTTGCTTATCAATGCATGAGTCATATCAGTAACGATATTAAGTGTTTTATTGTTACAACATGTCTCGAAGAACATGTATTTTAAATAAAAAAACGATAATCTCACCAAACAATAATCTTTTAAGTTAAAACATGAAAAAAATTTTACTCCTTAGTTTTTTATTCGTTTTATTAATTATTAACTCAAATTTAAGAGCTCAAACTTATCAACTCACAGGTACTCCTGTAATCAATACTACAGGATGGGACATTGTCCCCTCTGCATCAGCAACCGGAGATTTCGTACAGCTCACCGCAGACCAAACCAGTCAGTTTGGCGCCATTAAACTGTCTAATCCTATCAATTTGAAATACTGTGATAAATGGAAAGTTGAGTTTGATTTTAGAATAGACGGAAACGGGACAACCTCCTATGGAAGAGGTGACGGTCTTACATTCTGGTACCTTTCTAATCCTCCAACAGCATTCACAACCGGAGGTGGACTTGGAATCCCAGCAAATGCAAACGGGTTAATGGTTGCATTTGATATATTCAACAACTCCACAGAAGGACAGATGAGCAAAGTACATCTTGTCTATGGTACAAACAATGTACCTGCAGGAAACCCAAATGTTGAATATAATATGACAGCAAACAGTACTTTTCACTCTGCTGACCTTAATCCAACACAACCATTTGTGGGTGCCAATTACAAGCACGTTGAAGTGAATGGAGAAGTAGATCCTGCAAATATCAATAACTGGAGAATTCAAATAAGAATAGATGGTGTTCTTATTACAGACGCTTCTTACGCTCCTTCTGGAGGAGCAATCGGTATGACTCAGGGTTATTTCGGGTTTTCTGCAGGAACTGGAGCAGCAAGTGCAAGACACTCTATAAAAAATGCTAAAATATTTATTGATAAAGTTCCGATTCTACAAAACAGTATTACTCCATTTGTATGTACAAACCCTGCAACCGGAAATGGATTTGTAGATTTAACTTCTTATGCAAGCCAGTTTGTAAACAATCCTGGAAACTATATCATCACTTATTATGTTTTAGGTAATCCTACACCTATCGCAGTTCCTACAAACTTTCAATATTCTGGGAATACTACAATTTCTGTGGTTATAAAAGATCCTTCATCTACGTTGTGTGATAATGGTGATGCAAGAATTATTTTAAATCCAAGTCCATTTGCGGCAGATGATATCACGATAACAGCCTGTAACAATAACAATGCAGGAGTTGCCTACTTCGACTTGAGCACCGCTGCAGTAACCACACTTCCCGGTGTTACAAAAAAATATTATCCTACATTAGCAGATCTTAATGCAGGAACTAACGAAATCCTTAACTGGGCAAATTACCCTTCAGCAAACGGAGGAACAGTTCACGTGAAAGTTACCACTCCACAAGGATGTACAGACAATGCAGTTATCACACTTAATCACTATCCCGTTGTTGTTGTAAACGATGCTACTCTCAGATCATGTTTCTTGGAAGAAAATGTTTCAATGGGATCATTTAATCTTACAATTGCTCCGGTAACCACACAAACAGGAACAACAAAAAAATATTACCCATCATTACAAGATGCTATAAACGGTAGCAACGAGATTACAACAACCAATCCTTACATTGCTCCAAATGGTGTAATTTACATCAAAGTGACCGATGCCAACGGATGTTATGCAATTGCGAAGGTGACTTTAATAGTAATTCCACCTGTATATTCAACAGTTTTAAAAGATAAAACCATCTGTATAGAAGACAAAACAACATTAGATGCCGGAACAGGTTTCGATTCATATCTGTGGAGTACAGGAGCAACTACTCAAACTATTTCAAACATCGGAGTTGGAACTTATTGGGTTAAGCTGAAAACAGGAGACTGTACTGCTCTTCAAAATGTAAAAGTATTTGCTTCGGAGCAACCTGTAATCACATCGATTGATGTAGCTGCAACAACTGTTACTGTTTATGCTAATGGTGGAACGCCTGCTTACCAATATTCTTTAGATAATGTATCTTGGCAGGATTCTAATGTATTTAAAGGACTTTCAAGAGGGGTACACAAAATTTTTGTAAAAGATTCTTATGATTGTGAACCAATGGAAACTGAAGTTACGGTTCCTAATATTATTAACGTAATTACTCCGAACGGAGACGGCCGCAATGATGTGATAGATTACTCGGCATTGGGAAGTAAAATAGATTTAATATTTAGTGTTTATAATCGATATGGAGCAAAAATTCACCAAGGAGATAAAACCAATAATTACAAATGGGACGGAACTGCTGGTGGAAGAAAAGTTCCTACAGGAAGCTATTGGTATTCTGTAACATGGAATGAAAACAATAAAACCAAAACTCCGGTAAAATTATCTGGTTGGATTATGGTAAAAAACAGGGAATAATTTTTTTCAAACTATACTTAAATTTAAAGAATCTGTCTCATCCGTGAGATGGATTCTTTTTTTATCTAAATGTTATTTGTTCGTATAATAATTTTCAGTTATAATCACCGTTGTCTAAGCTTGAAAAAGCTAACTTTAATATGAAATCATCGTGATAAAAAACAAAAAAAAAACCACTGCAAAAGCAATGGTTTAATAATTCAATTAAAAGTTCTTTTTAAAAAGAAACTTCATTTACCTCTTTTCCACGTTGAAAATTCATCATTTTCTGGTTTCCTTTATAAGCAACACTTACTAAGTTTATTTGCTTAGGAAACGCACTTAAAAGCAACGTGTTTTTTATTTTTAAAGTATTGATATCAGAAACACCTCCTGCTTCAAAATACACCCAAACTGTTTCTCCGCTTACCTGACTTCCTGTGAAAGTTAAAGCTTTAGGAGAACCGTTTACAAATACATCAAAGTTATTGTTCACATATTTTTTTACTTCAGCTTCAAAACCTGCAGTATTTCTGTTGATTTTAATCGCATCAGAAATATGACTCGTATTTATTTTCATGGTAAACTTAAGTGTTTTACTTCCCTCGACATAATCCGCTTTTGTCATCGAAGAGAAAAAGTCTGCCACAGAAAAACTCATCAGTATAATCAATGTAAAAATACCCGATATATATAAAATTTTTTTCATCTCAATTTATAGATTTACAGCATATTGCTAAATAGATTTTGTCAAATTTGATGCCAATTAAAAGTTAACGTTCACAGAGTACTTATCATAAAAAGCCTTAATGTGAGCTACTGCTTCGTCTGCGCTGTCTACCACACGGTAAAGGTCAAGATCGCCTTCAGAAATCATTCCTTCTTTTAGTAATGTTTCTTTAAACCAATCTAGCAAACCTCCCCAAAATTCAGATCCTACCAAAACAATTGGGAAACGTCCTATTTTATTGGTCTGGATCAGTGTCATTGCTTCTGTAAGTTCATCTAATGTACCAAAACCTCCCGGCATTACAATGAATCCCTGAGAATATTTTATAAACATTACTTTTCTTACAAAGAAATAATCAAAATTCAACGAATACAATTTGTTGATGTACGGATTAAAATGCTGCTCAAAAGGTAGATCGATATTCAAACCGATTGATCTTCCTTCTGCATTGAAAGCACCTTTATTCCCCGCTTCCATAATTCCAGGGCCACCTCCCGTAATCACTCCGAAACCTATTTTTGTAATTTTTTCGGCAATTTCAACAGCCATTTGGTAATATTTACTTTCAGGCTTTAATCTTGCAGATCCAAAAATAGAGACACAAGGTCCTATTCTAGCCATTTTTTCGTAGCCATCTACAAACTCCGCCATCACTTTGAAAACCATCCAACTGTCTTTGGTAATGGTTTCGTCCCATGTTTTTTCGCGTAAACTATTATGTAATTTAGATTCGTTAATATCTAATTCTTTATTTTCTAAACTCTCGTCTCTTGTTCCTTCAGTTCTCATTCAAATTATTTAAAATATTTTTCTGCCTCAATCACAGACTCCGGTCTTCCAACGTCAACTAAAATGCTGTCGTGTACAAAACCGTGTATTTTTTCAGTCTGCATCAAATCCAGATACTCTTCCATCACAGAAAACTTTCCCTTCCTTTTTATTTTATCAAAAATCACAGGATTAATGCAATGCACCCCGCTAAAAGCCAAAGGTTTGAATCCCTTGTTGAATTCTGCAAGACGCTGCTCTCCAGTTTGTACATTCAACCAGCCTCTTAAAACCAAATCGTCATTGAACAACAGTTTTCTAGAACTCTCTCTGTCTGAAACCGCTAAGGTAGCAAAATCTTTAATTTCTTTGTGATAGCTGACAAAATCATCAATATTGATCTTGGTAAGAATATCAGCATTCATAATCAGAAAATCTTCACCGTGATTGAGGAATTCTTTAGCAAAAATCAAACCACCCCCGGTTTCCAACAACTCATCAGACTCATCGGAGATTTCAATCTTACAGCCAAAATTATCATTTTTCTTTAAAAATGTAACGATTTGATCCCCAAAATGATGGATATTGATCACAAAGTCAGTAATTCCAAAACCTTTGAGATACTTTATATTTCTCTCTAAAAGCGGAACGTCATTCACTTTAGCTAAAGCTTTAGGATGATGATCTGTAAAAGGTTTCAATCGGGTACCTTTTCCTGCTGCAAAAATTAATGCCTTCATAAATTATGAGTAATGAATAATTGGTAATGAGTAATTTAAAACATATAAATAATAATAGCAAAGCTAATATATTACTTATTGCACATCACCCATTACTTATGATTAAGTTGGTGCTGTTCGTCGTGGTGAAGACTTATTTCTACTTTATCACCATATTTTTCTTCTATAAAATGAGCTATTTTGATGGCCGAATAAACCGATCTGTGTTGTCCTCCGGTACACCCGAAGTTGATTTGCAGGTTTTCAAAACCTCTTCCCAAATAATTATCGATATTAATGGAAACTAAGTTTTTAATTAATTCTAAAAATTGGGGCATCTCGGTTTTTGTTTCTAAATATTCCTGAACACCAATATCATTTCCTGTTTGGATTTTATATTCTTCAACTCTTCCCGGATTTAAAATTCCTCGACAGTCGAATGTAAAACCTCCTCCGTTTCCTGAGTCATCTTTTGGAATTCCTCCTTTTTTATACGAAAAACTGTGAATGTCTATATGTAGCATGTTTTATTATTTATAATTTATAATTGATTGTTGATAAATGATAATTGATTATTCGTTTTTAAATTCTCTTTGTCGTTCCGTAGGAATCTAAGCGAAGTAATTCTATTCAAGAGTCGAGATTCCTACGGAATGACAAACCTTGAATTTAATCGACCATAATGGTTTAATTTACCTTTAATATTTCTAATATTTTAAATTTGACTTTTTCAGAACTGAGTTGGCCAATTATTTTTCTCAGCTCAGGAAAATCATTCATCATTTCCCAGGTTTGAGAAAATTCTGTAATATTTTGGATGCCTTTATCGATACTTGCAATGAAATGTTGCTTTCTTTGGATTAATCCCCGGAAACCGTATGCTCCCAAAACCTGCAAAAACCTCATCATCTGAATCGGCTTTACCGAATTTCTTAGTTGAGACTGAGTTTCTTTATCCTCAAACTGCCGAATATAAAATTCAAGCATTTCGTTTTTGAAATCTTCGGGAAAATTGGCTTTAGCCTGAAACAAAAAAGAAATCACATCATACATTAAAGGACCTTTCATTGCCGACTGATAATCGATAAAGGAAACTTTATTTTTATCATTCACCATAATATTTCTTGCCTGAAAATCCCGGATCATGATGCCTTTCGGCTCAAGATTCTCGATGAGATTGATAATCTTTTTAAATTCTTTTAATAAGGAAGATTTGTGATACTCCAGCTCTAAAACATCAGCAACAAAATTTTTAAAATAATACAAATCGTGCATTACAGGAAGCTCATCATAACTCTCATATTCAAAAGCTTGTTGAAAATCTATTTTTCCGCTGGTTTTTTCCTGAAGCTCAAAAAGCTGTCTGAGCGTTTGCTTTACCAAAGTGTGTACATTTTCCGACAATCCTTCTTCAGTAATTATTTCTGAAAAAGTTTTTTCTCCTAAAAACTCCTGAATATACATTTTCCGGTCGTCTGAAACAGAAAATATTTTTGGGGTATTGAGATTCAATTCAGAAAACAGTTCTGAGAAATACAGAAAACTTTCGTTTTCGGTAATATTCTCATTGTAGGTAATGATGTATTTTCCGATTTTATTTTGAGCCAAAAAATTGACCCTTGCAGAACCGCTTTGAGCTAACGTGACAAATTCAGTTGATTTTTCACCAAAATGGTTTTCAAAAAATATTTTTGCGTTTTCAGAAGTCATAATATGGTAACAAATATACTAATTTACGTGCTAATTGCTATCTTTGCAGCATGTTAAAAGACTTTAAACCTGTTCTGGGCATTTTGCTACGCTTTATCATCATTTATTTGGTGTTGCTTTTTGCGTATCAGTTTTATCTCACCAGTTTTAAAGAGCAGGGTTTGGATCCATATTCCCGCATGATTGCTGATCACGTGATGCTCATTCAGAATAAAATGAACTTCCCTACCCATCTTTTTGACGACGTTCCCAATGAGCAAGTGGGTTATATTGTAAAAAATCAATACGTGACAAGAATGGTTGAGGGCTGTAATGCGGTCTCTGTTATCATTCTTTTTGTGTCTTTTATTTTTGCCTTTTATAAAGGATCTAAAACTTTCGTTTTTGTTGCAGCCAGTTTAGTAGCGTTATACGTGATGAATGTCTTACGAATCGTAGGTTTGAATATCGTAACCTGTGATTACCCGCAATACAGCAAAATGTCACATGACTATCTATTTCCTGCTGTTATTTACGGGAGTGTGGTCTTGCTTTGGTTAATATGGATTAAATTTTTTGCTTTAAAAAATGAAAATTCTTAATTGGTTTTTAGTCATTATTGGAATTTTTGGACTTATCTGTGTAAGAATACTGGAAGACCAGATTTTCTACGATCCTTTTTTGAATTATTTCCACGAGGCCAATAAGAGCATTTCTTTTCCTGAATTTGAGTGGGGGAAACTAATAATTAGCCATGTATTCAGATTTCTTCTGAATCTATTTTTCTCCTGTGTAATTATTCATTTTTTATTTAAAAATAAGGATTGGACGATACAGGGAGCCATTTTGATTACTATTATTTTTGTTATTACTTTTCCCATTTATCTTTTCTGTATTTCAGACAGGTTCGATATTGGTTACCTTTTTTCTTTCTATATGAGAAGGTTTGTTATTCAGCCTTTGATTATTCTTTTGATTATTCCTTTATTTTATTACCGAAAGCAGATGCTTTTAAGAAACGTATAAGTTAATTTCAGGTTTCAAAATTACAATCTCTATTTTTTTTGAGACCGTTAAATGTTGCATCAATCTGCTTTTGTCAATAGCCCCGATCGCAGCGGTTACCCCGCAACAAGAGCAAGAAAAGCGCAGGAATAAGCTATGAAAAGCGGTAGCGTGAGGAGTATGAGCGAAGAGCGGGAAAAAGCTCTGAAAAAATCATTCTATTGTATGCTTATCAATGCTTGTTACATTTGTAGGTGTCCATTTTACACGTTTTACAAAAGGTTGTTCACGCACGGGACAATCCATAATCTGGCAAACCGGACAGGAAACAGGCTTGCAATCATCCATATGAAAATTAAACTCGACCGTCCGTTTGGTGTTATTGGCTAAAAGGAGAATGGCATTTTCCATCTCTTTATGTGCATCACGAAGGCTGTAATACCAAGGCAAAGTAATGTGTGCATCGATATGAAGTGAAGAGCCAAACTGCTGGATTTTCATATTGTGAATATCGATCCATTCTGTATGTCTGTTTTTTTCCAGAAGATCAATAATATTGTTTAGAAGCTCAGGATCTTGTTCGTCCATAATCCCACGAAGAGATTTGCGTACAATTTTATAACCTACATAAATAATATAGAAGCCGAATATCAAGGCAACAACAGAGTCAATCCAATAAATTCTGGTTAAATAAACGATGATTAAACTAATCACTACTCCCAATGTCGTAATAGTATCCGACTGCAAATGTTTTCCTGATGATATAAGAACTAAAGAGTTTTCTCTTTCTCCTTTTTTAACTGAAATATATCCTAAAATATAATTGATAATGGCGGTTGCAGCAATAATGGCAATTCCCCAATCTAATTCACTTAGAGTTTTCCCAGTTACCAAACTGTTGATACCTTCATAAATAATCATGATTCCGGCGATAGCAATAAGCGCCCCTTCAATTCCGGAAGTAACAAATTCTACTTTACCATGACCATATGGATGGTCTTCGTCTTTTGGTTTGGAAGCCAAATGCAAAGAGTACAATCCCATAAAAGCACTGATAACATTGACGATGCTTTCCATAGCATCAGAAAATACAGCATCAGAATCTGTAAGTTTCCATGCGATGATTTTTCCGATGAATAAAATGACTCCGAAAACAGCAATGAGCTTTTGGAAGCCTATTTTATCTTTATTGATATTTTTTGTTACCATTTTTTGTCTTGAATTTTAATGTTCATTATTTATTTGACCCATTAATATTGGTAAACCGTTGTTTTTTTTGATAGGACTCTATCCTATCCTTTGTTAAGTCGTCCTTTCAGGACTTATTAAAACCAGCAACTAACAACTAAAATCAATCAACTTAAAATTATTTGATAAAAAAAAGAATCTCTTTTGGAGACTCTTTTCTTTTTTGTTAGGTTATACTAAGTTGTTTGCTACCAAGTATTCTGCAATCTGTACTGCATTGGTTGCAGCGCCTTTTCGCAGATTGTCTGCAACAATCCAGAGATTAAGTGTTTTCGGTTGAGAGAGATCTCTTCTGATTCTTCCGACGAAAACCTCATCTTTCCCTTCTGAATAAAGCGGCATAGGATATTCGTTATTTTTTACATTATCCATTACCACAACTCCGGGAGTTTCTGATAAGATTTTTCTTACTTCATCAAGCTCAAATTCATTTTCAAATTCTATATTTACACTTTCAGAATGACCTCCTTGTACCGGAACTCTTACCGCAGTTGCTGTTAAATTAAATGTATCGTCACCTAAAATTTTCTTAGGTTCTTTCATTAATTTAATTTCTTCTTTAGTGTAATCATCATCCGAAAATACATCACAGTGTGGCAATGCATTTTTGAAAATCTGGTAAGGATAAACTTTAGCAACAGAATCGTCTCCGCTTATTTCCCCGTTTAGCTGATCTACAGCAGCTTTCCCGGTTCCTGTTACAGACTGATACGTAGAAACAATGACTCTTTTTAAATCGTATTTTTTATTCAAAGGACCTAAAACCATTACCAGCTGAATGGTAGAACAGTTTGGATTTGCAATAATCTTGTCTTCTTTCGTTAAAACATTTGCATTAATTTCCGGAACTACTAATTTTTTAGTAGGATCCATTCTCCATGCTGAAGAATTATCGATAACGGTAATTCCTGCTTCGGCAAATTTTGGAGCATATTCTAAAGAAGTATCACCTCCTGCAGAGAAAATTGCAATATCAGGTTTGGCAGCTATAGCGTCGTCGATGCTTACGATAGTATAATCTACCTGTTTATACTTCACCTGTTTACCAATAGATCTTTCCGAAGCTACCGGAATTAATTCTGTTACAGGGAAATTTCTCTCTTCGAGAACTTTAAGCATCACTTGTCCAACCATTCCTGTTGAACCAACTACAGCTACTTTCATTGTTGTTTAAAAAAAATTAAGTTAATATAATTAAGCTCCAAAGACTTTTGTCCATGGAAATGCAAATGCAAATAAACCTACTGCAATCAATCCCATGATTACAATTCCCAAAGAAATGGTATCATTAGATTTTACTTTTTTGTTGATGATAGTCATCAAAACTGCAGCAATTAACATAGAAAATGGATGTTCTACATATTGAAATCTAAGATCTGCATTTTTCATTACGCCACCCATATCTAAACCTTTTGTAAAGGTAATGACCAACATAATGATACCGATCAAAAACTGCACATGGAAGAAGATCATTGTAAACAGTGTTATTTTTTTCAAAAATTTGTTTACTTTGCCACTAAAGCCGAACATTACTGTAAGGAGTGCAATAATAAATAAAGCGGTCAATCCGAGCTCCAAATAGGCAAATCCTTTATGAGCGCTCAATAAAATCTTGTAAAAATCCATACTTCTATTTTTTCTATTTTTAAAGTATACAAATATAAAAAAATCCCAGCGATAAAGCTGGGATTTGGTATTTAATAAGTTCTAAATTATTAGAATTTGAATGCAACGGATGCCGCCCAAGTTCTACCGAAACCGAAGTAAACAGTATTACTTGTATCTAAACCTTTGTAGAAGTTTGAAGGAGTATTCATGTAAGCATCATACTTTTGTTGAGCAGTAGTCGTAACACCACCTGTAGTAGTTGTAGTAAAATCTGCTACTTCTTTGATATGGTTTGAAGATTTACCATCCGAGATGTAAGTAGTATCAAGTAAGTTATAAATATTTCCCGTGAATATCAGTTTTTGGTTTTTACCAATATTTAGAGTATATGACATACCTAAATCAAATAAACTGAAGCTTGGATATTCTAAAGCTCCTTTTTTTCCATTATTGGTAATTGTTCCATCAGGTCTTACAAATACATCAGCGAAGTTAACTATACCATAGTAATTGTTGTTGTAATTCCAATTCCCAAATACATTAAGTTGTTTTACAGGTTTTACAGTAAAGCCTAATGCTGCTGTCATTTGAGCTGCATCAGAAACCTTTACTTTATCTAAAGCAAATGTACCTTCACTATTTCCTGCAATGCTAATTAATGTACCATTTTCATCAAATAAATTCCCATAAGCATTTCCTTTATAGTACCAATCTCCCACTGAGAACATAGCATTGAAAGATAAGTAATCAGTAGCCTTTACAGTTCCCTCAAATTCAATTCCCATGTGAACTTCATCGATTCCGTTTACATTAGCATAAGGCCTGTTGTAAGTTACTCCACCAGCTGTAATGTTTGCTAAATTTGTAAATCTTTGATATCTGTCGTTCCATGAAGTATAGTATAAGTTTACGTTAGCGGTAAATATTTTACTTCTAAATCCGTATCCTAATTCTGCAGATGCAATTTTTTCATTGGTTAAATTAGGGTTTACAATTTGTTGGTTTCCTGTTGCTCTTCCATCTGGTGAATTGTATGCTAAATTTGGAGGAGTTGCTGGTGCAAGTGGTGAATTATAAACAGAGTTGAATAAAGGCTGTTTAGAATAATAACCAATATTAGCAAAAACATTATGTTGTTCATCAATGTTATAATTAGCTCCTGCTTTTGCATTATAACCAAAAATAAATTTCGTATCTGTTTTTTGAGTAACAGCTTGACCCTGTTGGATAGCTCCGTCTTTCAACCAATTATCAATTCTCTTATATCCTTGCTCTGATACAGATCCTTGAATAAATGCAGAAAACTTATCTTTAGAATATTCCAATTGTCCAAAAACTCCTCCCCAAAGAACTTCTCCGTCATAATTTCTATAAGCGATTTGGCTTTTATCTTTAACTGCTTTAGCAAATGGATTTGCTGAAGGTGTTGCGCTTTGCGCTATGGTTACATCATGTCCATTAGGTAGTTCATTCATATTATCCTTTTCGACATATCTGTTGTTACCCCAAAAATCTGTAATAACTCCAGGATGATAACCATAATAATATCTCAAATCAATACCACCAGAAAAATTCCAGTTTTCATTGAATTTATGTTGGAAATTTGATAATAAACCATACCAGTCATGAGAATTAATGCTTGCTCTTCTTACTAAACCGTTTGATCTAGTTGCAACCCCCGGAGTTGCATTAGCTGGAGCTGCTGTACCAGCAGAATTTGTAAATGCAGGAACTACTGCACCTTGATTCCATGCTACAATATCATCAAATCTAATAAGACCGTTAGCGTCTTTAAGTTTTGTACTGTTAATATTATTTCCATTAATTGAACCAATTACGCCACTTCCTCCACCACGGCCCCAAGAACCATAGATTACAGATGACAACTTAGATTTTTCAGAAATTTTCCAGTCCCAGTTAACGGAAGCAACAGGTTTTGAATAGAAGTTAATAGATTGAGACATTATATCTCCGTTTAGATAACCCCAGTTTGAATTATATCTTCTGTTTGGATCATCTACGCCATTTCCATACTTAATAAATGTAGCAATTGAGCTTTGGAAGTTTTGCATATGCCATTGTGGAGCTCCAGTGAAAGTAAACTGAAAATCGTGCTTTTCATTAGGCTGATAACCTAAGGCAAAATAGTAATTATATGCTTCAAAATCTGATCCATCAATATAAGTTGATCCGGCAGTTCTTGCCATTAAAAATGAAGTAGACCATCCTTTAGCCGATTTACCAGTATTGTATGAGAATAAAGTTTTTAAATAACCATCATTACCAACGCCTAAATATACATTTCCTTCTCTTTTTTTATCAGCAGCTCTTGTTACAATGTTTACGGTTCCTCCCACAGAAGCAATCGCCAATTTAGAAGAACCTAAACCTCTTTGAACCTGCATTGCAGAAGTCACATCTGAAAGACCTAACCAGTTACTCCAGTAAACAGCACCATCTTCCATACCATTTACAGGAACCCCATTAATCATTACAGCGGTGTTGTTTGTATCGAAACCACGGATATTCATACGACCATCACCAAAACCTCCTCCGCCTTTTGCAGCGTATATTGATGGTGTGGATTTTAAAATTTCAGGAAACTCTTGGTTTCCTAATCTTTCAACAATTTGTGCTTCTTTAATTGTAGAAACTGCAACCGGAGTTTTTCTGTCTTTAGCAAGATCGGCAACACCTGTAAGTACAACAGTTTCAATATCCTTGGATCTTTCGTCCCTAACGGTATCTTTAACCTGTTGTGCATAATAAACACTAGCTGTAGAAAGTGAGATCATCACAGTTAGCATCGATTTGTTGATTAATTTCATAATCGTAAGTAATAGTTAGAATTAAATTTTATGCAAAAATCGACAAATAAAATTTAACTATTATTAACTTAATGTTAATTTTTAACTATTCTTAACAAAGCTTAATTTGCTGATTTTCAGAACAAAATACAAAAATTGAATTTTAAGGTGAAAAAAATCATATTATTTAATTTTTAACAAATCACCATTGTTTTTATTAAAAATATAATGTTTTACATAATAGCTTTTAAACTTAAATCGATATTATCAGCAGAATGAGTAAGCGCTCCTACAGAGATAAAAGTGACACCTGTGGTAGCAATTTCTTTCAGTTGGTCTCTTGTAATTCCACCAGAAGCTTCACTTTCACAAGACCCATCAATAAGTTTAACTGCTTTCTTCATTGTAGTAACATCCATATTATCGAGCATGATTCTATCGACCTTCGCATTAATGGCTTCCTGTACTTCTTCAAGATTTCTGGTCTCAACCTCAATTTTCAGTTTTTTCTTCGACTTTTTTATATAGTCTTTTGCCATTTTTACGGCATTGGTAATACTCCCGTTATAATCTATATGATTGTCTTTCAACATAATCATATCATATAAACCGTATCTATGATTGGTTCCGCCACCGATGGCAACTGCCCATTTTTCACAAACTCTAAAGTTGGGAGTCGTTTTTCGCGTATCTAAAAGTTTTGTTTTTGTGCCGATTAATCTAGAATCCCAATCATGAGTTAATGTAGCAATCCCGCTCATTCTCTGCATACAATTGAGAACTAATCTTTCAGTTGAAAGGATTGATCTTGCACTTCCTGTTACAATAAATGCAATGTCACCCACTTTTGCAACCTCTCCGTCTTTAATGTAATTTTCAACTATTAAATTTTTATCGAAAGTCTTAAAAATAATTTCAGCCAGCTCAACACCTGCCAAAATACAGTTTTCTTTTACCAAAAGTTTTGCACTTTGCTGAAGATCTTTAGGAATTGTAGACAAAGTAGAGTGATCTCCGTCCTGAATATCTTCTTCTAAAGCATTTTTAATGAACTGCTTTAAAACCTTATCTGTAGCGTAGCTTGGTCTTTTCATGATTCTTATTTAATAATCAATTATGCTTGAACTAAATCTTTATTATAAAATGCACCTTTATTTTGCGTCATTTCCATAGACTGGGTAATAATAAGATGTGCAACTGTTGTCAAGTTTCTCAATTCTGAAAGTTGAGGCGAGAGAATAGAATAATGATAAATTTCATCAACTGCAGCAGCAATTTCTGCATGTTTCTGTAATGCCATTTTTAGTCTGCTGTTGCTTCTTACAATCCCAACCAGATTACTCATCATCTCCTGAAGCTGTTTTCTGAGATAAGAAACGATAACCATTTCGTCAATAATTTTCATTCCTTCTTCATTCCATTCCGGAACGGCTTTTAAATCATCAAAATTAAAATTATTCTCTTTTAATAATTCTACTGTTTTTATAGCTGCATTATGGCCAAAAACCAAGCCTTCCAATAAAGAATTGGAAGCCAGCCTGTTTGCTCCATGAAGCCCGGAATTGGTACATTCTCCCACAGCGAATAAATTATTTAATGAAGATTGCCCGTCTTTATCAACGTCAATTCCACCCATTAAATAATGACAAGCCGGAACCACAGGAATAAGTTGAGTGAAAGGATCAACTCCTTCATCTTTGCATTTTTTATAAATATTGGGAAAATGTTCCAGAAACTTTTCCTGGTTCATTTCACGACAATCCAGACCAACATATTCATCACCTGTGATTTTCATCTCGGCATCAATAGCTCTTGCTACGATGTCTCTTGAAGCCAATTCTTCTCTTTCATCATATTTTTGCATAAACTTCTCCCCTCTTTTGGTTCTCAGTTTTGCGCCATCACCACGAACTGCCTCAGAAATTAAAAATAACATCCCATCAATTTTGCTGTATAAAGCAGTCGGATGGAATTGATAATATTGCATATTGGTCACTTTCCCTTTTGCACGAGCCACGAAAGCGATTCCGTCCCCGGTTGCAATGGTAGGATTGGTAGTATTTTTATAAACATGACCAGCTCCACCTGTAGCAACCAAAGTGATTTTCGAAGTGATTTTTTTTATTGATTTTGATTTTTCATCTAAAATATAAGCACCATAACAATTAATCTCACCTTCATTCAATTCTTTTCCGGGAACGTGGTGCTGTGTAATGATATCGATTACGTAATGATGATCAAGAATTTCTATATTCGGGCTGTTTTTAACCGTTTGAAGTAGGGCTCTTTCAATTTCAAAACCGGTAATATCCTTATGGTGTACAATTCTGTTTTCGGTATGACCTCCTTCTCTTCCTAAAGCAAATTCGCCGTTTTTCATATCAAAGTTGGCGCCCCATTCTACAATTTCGTTAAATCTTGCTGGAGCTTCTCTCACTACCATTTCGACGACATCACGTTTGTTTTCGCCATCTCCGGCTCTCATCGTATCATCGATATGCTTTTGAAAATTATCATTTTTCAGATCTGTTACTACTGCCAAACCACCTTGAGCATATTTGGTATTGCTCTCATCTTCGTCAGATTTTGTTACAATGATTATTTTGGCATCGGGAAGTTGTTCTGAAACTTTTATGGCATAAGAAAGTCCGGAAATTCCGGAACCAATTACTAATACATCCGCTTTTATCATATTCTTGCTTTAAGACAATCGTCTAAATAATTAAATAAATTTAAACAATTTTTCGTTTGGTTTCCTTACTTTTTTCATGTGTTGAAACTGATCTTCGTCTGATCTGTAGCCCAAAGCCAAAGTAACTGTTACTTTTTCTTTTTGAGAATCTATATTCAAAATTTCTTCGATCAATTCTTGTCTGAAACCCTCCATAGGACATGTGTCTATATTTTCTATCGCTGCAGCATACATTAAGTTAGCTAAAACTATATAAGATTGTTTTTCTGCCCAATTCAGAATGTCATCATGCTCTTGTCTGCTAAAATGACTTGTTATGTTTTTTCTAAATAGGTTTAAATTTTCAACAGGATGTTCACGTACTTCAGAGATGTGATTAAAATATCCGTCAAGATACGTTTCTTCCATATCTTTTTTGGAAACTAAAACGATGAGGTGTGAACAAGTAGAAATTTGGGAAGGATTGTAGAAAGCAGGTATGAGTTGCTCCTTCATTTCTTTACTTTCAACTACGAATATTTTATAAGGCTGAAGCCCTTGTGAGCTTGCCGCCAGTTTTCCTGCCTCAAGAATATTAAGAAGTGTTTCCTGCGGAATGATCATTTCGGGATTAAATTTTTTCACAGAATATCTTCTGCTTAAAGCTTCCAAATAATTCATAACAACAAATTTAAGAATTGATGCCGAATAAAGCCTGCTTTAAGTAAAATATCTATTTGGAAATTCTCTAAATAAAAAAGGATCTGCCTCAATAACGAGACAGATCCTTTATAAATCTAAATAAATCAGCTAATTACTGACCTTTAATTTTGAAATCATCAATTTCCCACGTTGCCGCTGCGGAAGTTGTTGAAGTATATTTAAATGCAATTCTTACATTTTTGCCTAAGAATACTGATAAATCAACATTTCCTGAGCTTACCCAGTCACCAAACGCTGCATTGTTTGTATCTAATGCTGCAGGTAAAGCTACCCAAGTAGTTGTTGCAGGATTTCCTGTGTAATTTTCTGTAGCATAAACTTGAAGAGCAGGTCCTCCGTATCTTACATCAGATGTAAAGCTTACCGCTGCTTTAGTTTTTCCTACTAAACTAACCGTTTTAGAGATCAACCAGTCTTCGTTTGCAGGATTTGATAATGGAGCACTCATCACTGCATAGTAATTAGTTCCGTTACCTTGGTTTGAAGTATTCCAAACCTGAGTACCTGCAACGTTAACAGTTGTCCAATCTGATCCGAAACCTCCTGCTGCAAAATCATCTTTGTACAATACTGCAAGTGGTGTATAAACCGAACCATCACACCTTGGATCATCTAAATCTGCACCCAAAATATCTGTGATCCATAATTGATAAGTACCATTAAATATACTCAAAACACCATAAACATCACCTTTTCCAGATTCGATAACCTGGCCTGCGAAATCTGCAAAGTTACTTGTTCTCAATAGAACTTTGTTTCCTGAACAGTCTTCTAAAGTTCTGTTTGTAACTGCGCCAGAAGCATAAACTTTTTCTAAATCTCCGGCAATGAATTGAAGATCTTTAATCTTCACCCATCTACCAACATCAGCCATTGTAAACTGAGTAATTGTCTTTTCTGTAGCAGTAACCGCAGTAATTGCTTTTTTAGAATCGAAGAAATATTTGTAAACATCAACTTCAGCAATTCTACCAACAGTTGCGCCAAATGGACTACCCAACTGAACTTCTCCGTTAACAGCTCCTACATATAGGTTTTTAAGTTTTACATAAACTTCTTTACCTACAACAAATCGAGGATCATTGAACATATCAGCTTTATCGATATTAATTCTTATACCTCCTGTTGCATCTTCAACATAAATATATTTGAAAAAGTTTGCAGATTTATCATTAGCGATTACTTTCGCTTTCAACACAAAATCACCAGTAATTAAAGTAAGCGGGCTTGTTGCCAATTGCTTTATTTCTGCAACTGTTTTCTGAGTTAAACCATTATCACTGTATTCACAAGGGTTTGATGCAATACCATCGATTCTTGGGAATTTAGTCATTTCAAGATCTGTAGCCTTGTTGATGTACATTTGATAAGTACTGTTGAATTTACTATAAATACCAACAAATTTACCGTTTCCTGAAGGAAGAGTTTGATTAGCAAATGATGCATAACCACTGTTTCTTACCACTCTTGTTGTAGCTGTACTGTTATCTCTGATAAGTCTGTCAACCGTAACTCCGTTTGGAGCATAGTTTGTACATAAGATTCTACTATCAAACTCAGCATTATCCATTTGAATCAAACATCCGATGTACTGATCGTTTGCAGAAACCATCTGTGCAGAAGTCATGATTTTAGGAATAATATTCGCTCTCACAGAACAAGATCTGAAAATTCTTGCCGGTACAAGTTTTTCAGGAATTCTTGATACTGATGTTGCAGCAGTTTCAGTTCCATTTTTAACTCCTAATTGTACAACACCACCGTAAGTTCCCAAAGATAAACCTGCAAGTTTTACATAGATTTTAGAACCTTGAGGGTAGTTTGTATAAGTACTTACAGCATCTACACTAATTACAAAACCTTGTGTAGGATTTTCCGGTTTATCCTGAATGTAAATTGTTTTGTAAATATTTCCTGTTTCATCTGTAGACGAAACGTATCCTTCTACAATATCAGTAGAGTTATCTGGAAAAGTGAAAGATGTAGTTGTATATTTTGCTCTAAGTTGAGTAAGCGTCATTGTTGCAGTAAGATCCGCACACTGATAGCCATCAAGATTGGGCTCATTATATTTATCATCGTGTACGCAACCGGTAATTACCAACGCTGCGATCATCACGAAAATATATTTTAAAATTGAATTATATTTTTTCATTATTACCTTGTTTTAGAATCTTAAATAAACATTTGTAAAGAAAGTAGTTCCTCTGTCATACCAAAGTTTTGGTCCAAAATATGGTGTTTGTCTCTGAGACTCGTCAAGAACTTGCGGGAAATTCGCCGCTCTACCTTGCTCAAAACCTCCAGTCACATAATTTCTATTATTCAGAATATTATTTACAGATACGCTGATTCCCATCCTGTATTTACCAATAAGGAAAGATTTTCCTGCATTGGCATTCAACATAAACTGGTCATCAAATTTCTTTTGTGCTGTTAACTGCTGAATTAATTCAGGAGTAACACCAGCATAAGGATCATTTGTTCCTGGATCAGTGTACATGTAAGCCGTTTTATTTAATGCTGAGAAATCAAGATACTGATCCATCAAATAATTTGCTGATGCACCCACCCACCAATATTTGGGTGAATTGTATTTTAAACCAAATGAAAATGCTTTTTGAGGAGTACCTGCAACTTTGTAATCTTTGATATTTGCTTTTCCATAACTTCTATATATAGATTCAGTATTTAAGTCATCAAAAGAGTAAACATCCGGACGGTTTGTATACTTATATTCTCCAATACTTGCAACTCCTGTTGCGTTTAATGTTGGTGTAATTTTTACGTCAAAACCAAGTTCTGCACCCATATATCTTTTATCAACCCCGGTCATTGCCTCGTTAATCAACGTATTAACAGAACCTGTTTCACTACTTACCGCAGCATAATATCTTGAAATTTCTGTAGAATTGCTGATCGTAGTATAATAAGCAGACACTCTTAGTTTCAAAATCTGAGATCTCAAGATATAGCTCAAATCATTTGAGTTAATCACCTGATTTTTAACTCCTGGAGTTAAATAATCTACCGCTCTCGGGTTGATGTACAATTCGTTAAGAGTTGGAGCTAAGCTAAAGAATGCGCCGTTGTAAACAATAAAGTTTTTACCATTGATCTTGTAAGTAACTTTACCTTTAATACCTGCATCCAAAGCATCATAAATTGCGCTTTTTCCTTTAGAATTATCTTTAAAAGCTATGATTCCGCTTCTGTAATCACCATCTCTCTGAGATTCTGAGTAAGAACTAAAGATAGATGCTACAACATTAAATTTGTTAAAATCTACTTCTGTAGAAACATTTAATGAATAATGATCTTTCAAAAGCTCATAAGAATATTGTGTTCTGTCTCCTACTCTTACTTGTGTATTTGCATCATCCGTATTGTATTGCACATCATTGTTGAATGCATTAAGATTATTAGCATAATTAGCGCCCAATAAATCTTTAACTCTTCTGAAGTTATCTGATCTTAAATTCTGATAATTAAAGTTAACATTCAATTTCCAGTTTTCCTTTAATCTTGTATCAAAGTGAGAAGCGAAGTTGAATGTCTTATCTCTATTCACATCTTCTACAATTGTATAAACAGCGCCTCTTTTAGAACCATCCATATTTTGGTTGTTAAGGTAGTTTGCCTGATAAAGACTATTCCAATCGATTTGTGACTGAGCTCTGAATTCATCAGCTGTTAAAAGACCGTAACTTGGTAATTTTCTGTAATAAGTAGGATTTGGATCTGCTGCGTGGAACCAGTCTAGTCTGCTTCTTGCATCGCTTCCGATTTGATAAGAAACCGTATTGATCCAGTTTGAATTTTTCCCGATTTTCAAATAATCAGTAAGCATAAACATTGGTTCGAATACTTTTCTGATTCTTGAGTTTCTCTTTTCACCATCTTGCCATCCCCAGTATGAGTTATAATCTTTACCCATAATATCATAAACCTCCTGAGTGTTTGGAGAGTTTGATGCTCTGTAAGTAGGAGAACCAAAACCAGTGAAGTTAATTGAGTGTCTTTCACTGAATTTTTTCTCAACTGACGCGAAATAAGCATAAGCATCCTGATAAACTCCATCAATGATTGCCTGATCTCCCCATCTTCTACTTCCAGAAACTGTAAATGCCCAACCATTTTTAGTCATTCCTGAAGAATAAGTTGCCATTGCTCTGTGCAAATAACTTCTATTCGTAAATGAATATGCTAATGAAGTTTGTTTTCTGTAAGAAGAAGCTCTTGTATTGTAATAAGCAACACCACCCAGATTACCAAAAGCATACTCTGATGGTGTAATATTATCCACATTTTCGTAAGGATATCTTGTTACATCATTCAAACCGCCCCAGTTGTTGAAGTCGATTCTTCCGTCATCGTTTTTAGACATCGAAACACCGTTAAACATTACGTCTTCGAAACGGTTATCTACCCCTCTTGGTCTAAACCAATAAGCTCCCAACTCAAAAGCAGAAACATTTTGAAATGCATCTCTACCTGAACTCAAAAGTCCCACTGTAGGCTGCATTGCAGAACCTCCGTCTTCAGTATCAGTAGCAGAATCATCAATCACAACCACTCCGGCGTCTGTTCCCAAACTATTGTTTAGTACAATAACACCTAAGTCTTTTCTTTTCTCATCAGCAGTTACATCAAACTCTAAAATTTTAGATTCAAAATTTGGTTTCGTAACTGTAATAAGATAATGTCCTGGCTTTAAATCTACAAACTGGAAGTAACCGATTTTGTCAGCAGTTACATCATCGACAGATTGTTCAAGATCAACCTCTGCTCTCTCTACCGGCTTACCATCCTGACCTTTAACGTACGCATAAACAGTAGTTTGCGCATAATAATAAGAGGCAGGTAATAGTGTAAACAAAGAGATTAGGGATAGTTTTTTAATCATAATAAACTTATTTTTTACACCTTCTTTATTTAAGGGGCAACAAATTTAGGATTATTTTCATTAACTAAAACATTTTTAGTATTTTATTCTATTAATTATTCTTAACAGACATCAATTATCCTAAAAAAAATAAATTTTACAACTGAAATTCAAAAAAAGCTGTTACGATAATTTAATCTTCTTATATTTTAAAAATTTGTAATTTTAGCCCCTCAATTTTTTGAATATTTGAATAACATGAAAAAATATCTTATCATTTTTGCGGTATTGTGTTTTAATTTTGGCTTTTCTCAGCAGAAGCAGGTTAAAAGAGCGACCGTAGCTTTCCTGAATGTAGAAAACCTTTGGGACACAATCGCATCCGCAGATTATATTGACGGAACGCTTCCTTTTTCTAATCCTAAATTTCACAGAAGCGTACCTATTGATTCTTTAAAGTTTTTGGAAACTACAGAAGATTATAAAGGAGAGTGGAGCAATGAGCTTTTAGTAGGAAAAAAGGTAATTCGTCATCAAATTTTAGCTACCGACTTCACAGCAAACAGCCCAAAAAGATGGGGAACGAAATACTACAATCAAAAATTAGCCAACGAAGCGAAAGTAATTTCCGAGCTTGGAAGACAATATACCAACGATAACCCTGCAATTTGCGGTTTAATTGAGGTAGAAAACAGACAGGTAATTGAAGATCTTATTAAACAGCCCGTTTTAGCTAAAAGTAATTATGGGATTGTACACTACAATTCTTACGATGCAAGAGGAATTGACATTGCAATCATTTATCAGAAAAACAGATTTGTAGTTCAAAATTCTTACACAAAAGAAATAAAAGTCTATAACGAAGACGGAAAAAGACAATACACAAGAGACGTTTTGGTAGCAATCGGACTTTTAGATGGTGAAAAAATTGCAGTTTTCATGAATCACTGGCCTTCAAGAAGTGGTGGTGAAGCAGCTTCGCAACCAAGAAGAAATGCAGCAGCAGCCGTTTTGAAAAGCGAAATGGATAAATTATCTGCAGAATACCCGGGAATCAAGTTAATTTCAATGGGAGATTACAACGATGATCCGGTAAGCCCAAGTTTGAAAAAACATCTAGGTGCAGTAGAAAATCCTGGAGACTTATCTGATAAAACTCCTTACTATAATTTAATGTACAAATTATATAAAGCAGGAGTTGCATCTTTAGCATACAGAGATGCTCCGAATTTATTTGATCAGATTATCGTTTCTCAGAATTTATATTCAAAAGAAAAATTGACTCCTACTTACAGTGTTTTTAAAGCAGAAATCTATGCTCCGTCTTATTTAGTTAATAAAGAAGGACAATGGAAAGGTTACCCTCTTCGTTCTTGGGATGGTGACCGATTCACCGGTGGCTACAGCGATCACTTTCCAGCTGTATCGGTTCTTCAGAAAGAATACATCAAAAAATAAAACAAAGGCACTCTTGGAGTGCTTTTTTTATGTAAATTACTCATTATGAAAAATTTAATTATCATATTATTCTCAGTTCTTATTTCATTACAGTCATTCGCACAAAATAATCCTAAAAATGAAAAGGAAGATTCTGCAATGAAACCGTCAAAAAATGATGATGGAGAATGGGATTTGATTGTAATAGACACTCAGTTTGATTATTTTATGAATGCTATCGCAAGACCAATTAATCAATACACTGAGGCTAATTTAAAAAGTAGAAATACAATTTTGGTTAACGAGTGGAATTCTTATTTCAGGTCTGGAAGATATCGCAACATTATTGAATCTTCCATAGACTACGACCCAAGAGAGAAATACGGAATTAAATTTGAGTATAAACTGTATCAGGTTTTTGCCTATGTAAGCTGGAAGTATAAACTAAAAATGAATGGATTGAGCGCAAGCGACACATTCAGGTAACAAAAAAAGTTCAGAAAATTCTTTCTGAACCTTTTTTATTTGAAGTAATTGAAGATTATTTGTTGAATAATTCCTCTACTTTATCCCAGTTTACAACGTCGAAGAACGCAGATACATAATCAGGTCTTCTGTTTTGATAGTTTAAATAATAAGCGTGCTCCCAAACATCCAATCCTAAAACCGGAGTTCCTTTTACATCAGCAACCGGCATCAAAGGGTTGTCTTGGTTTGGAGTAGAAGTTACAGAAACAGATCCGTCTTCATTTTTAACCAACCAAGCCCATCCTGAACCAAATCTTGTTTTAGCAGCTTCAGAAAAATCATTTTTGAATTTTTCAAAACCACCATAATTTTCGATAGCAGCTTTCACGCTTCCTACAGGCTCTTTGCTTCCTCCAGGAGTTAAGATTTCCCAGAAAAGAGAGTGATTGAAGTGACCACCACCGTTATTTCTTACAGCCGGCTTTTCAACACCTGTTCTGCAGATTTCTTCGATTGTTAATCCATCAAGATCAGTTCCTTCTATTGCTTTATTTAAGTTGTCAACATACGCTTGGTGATGTTTTGAATGGTGGATTTCCATTGTTTTTGCATCAATTGTTGGCTCTAGAGCTTCGTAAGCATATCCTAATTTTGGTAATTCAAATGACATAAGTTTATTTTTAATGTTATAGTTCAAAGTTAGCCAATATTCAAGCCATTATCAAAAATTGCGGATTACTTTAATAAATCTTTAACATTGATAATAACAAAAAGGTAGCTAAATATTGATAAAACCATTATTTTTTTAAATTTGTCGTTATGAAGAAAATTTATATAATCTCCACATTATTTTTATTATTGATAAGCTGTAATTCTGACGGTATTTCTAAAGATGAATATGCCTTACTCAATGAATCAGTCAGCGAAATTCTAAAGCCATACGGAATTACCTATCTTTCACAGGATGAAATGAATGAAATTGCTGCCAATAACGGAATTGATTTAAACAGAACGATGAATGAAAAAGATGCAAAAATCATTGAAGACGCAATTGCAATGAGAAGAAAATTTGAGTTTGCTATTTCTGACAGCATCGAAGCTTCTTCTGCAAAAAGTAACGTATACCGTTCTCTTTTAGAATTAGACAGCATTGTTCCCGCAAAAGAAAATTTAAAAGCAACAAGTTTAGATTTAACTGAAATAAAATTCCCTGAAAATTACGAGAAGGTAGAAAAACCAAGTGAAAATGGAGAATTTCTTGGTAAAATTACTTTAAGCAGACCGATCATCGACAAATCGGGCGAGAAAGCGATTATCTATTATCAGAAATGCAAGAATATTACAGGTAACGATTGTATGCCGAGATTTATACGGTTCCGAAAAATTCATAATGAATGGGTTAAAAGGAGTTAATACAAAAAAGCAGTCAAAAATTTGACTGCTTTTATATTCTTAAAGTAAATACTTTATTATCTATTCATCGACATCAAGAACTCTTCGTTATTTAAAGTTCCTCTGATATTTTTGTTGACAAATTCCATTGCTTCGATAGGATTCATTTCCGAAAGATACTTTCTGAAAATCCACATTCTCTGCGAAGTTACCTCGTCAAGCAATAGATCGTCTCTTCTTGTACTTGAAGAAACCAAATCGATAGCAGGATAAATTCTTCTGTTGGCAATTTTTCTGTCTAACTGAAGCTCCATGTTTCCGGTACCTTTGAATTCCTCAAAAATAACTTCATCCATTTTAGAACCTGTATCAATTAAAGCGGTTGCAATAATCGTTAACGATCCACCGTTTTCAATTTTTCTTGCAGCTCCGAAGAATCTTTTTGGCTTGTGAAGAGCATTTGCATCAACACCACCAGAAAGTACTTTTCCAGAAGCAGGAGTTACGGTATTGTAAGCTCTTGCCAATCTTGTAATTGAATCTAAAAGAATCACAACATCATGACCGCATTCTACCATTCTTTGAGCTTTTGCTAAAACTAAATTAGCAACTTTTACGTGCTTATCAGCAGCTTCATCAAATGTAGAAGCAATTACTTCTGCATTCACACTTCTTTCCATATCGGTAACTTCCTCAGGACGTTCGTCAATCAAAAGAACCATCATATAAACTTCCGGGTGATTGGCTGCGATAGAATTAGCAATATCTTTAAGCAACATCGTTTTACCGGTTTTCGGCTGGGCAACAATCATTGCTCTCTGTCCTTTTCCGATAGGTGCAAATAAATCTACAATTCTTGTTGACATCGTAGAATTATCTCCCGAAAGATTAAATTTTTCTTCTGGAAATAATGGCGTAAGATATTCAAAAGCAACACGATCTTTAATATATGCTAAATCGCGACCGTTTACTTCGGTTGGTTTTAGTAATGAAAAATATTTTTCACCTTCTTTCGGAAGTCTAACAATTCCTCTTACGGTATCACCTGTTTTTAAACCAAAATTTCTGATCTGTGCTGTAGAAACATACACGTCATCCGGTGAAGAAATATAAGAGAAGTCTGATGAACGTAAAAATCCGTAGTTGTCTGGTAAAATTTCTAAAACTCCTTCAATACTAACCATTCCGTCGAAGCTGAACTCTTTTTTCTGTTCGTGTTGCTCCTCTTGTCTTTCAGGTCTTTCAGCATGTTGCTGTCTGTTCTGATTAGGATTTTGGTTTTGATTAGGGTTGTTTTGATTAGAATTCTGATTTTGGTTATTGTTCTGATTTCTATTTTGAGAATTTCCACTATTTTGCTGTGGATGGTTTTGACCTTTTTGTTGTTGAGATTGACCTTGTTGTGGTCTTTTAGGTCTTTCCTCTTTAGCTTGTGCAGGTGCACTTGGCTGAGAATCTGTATTTAAAGGAAGTTCTATTGTTCCTTTTGCTTCAATCTCGCTACTTTGCGCAGGAGGTGAAACTCTTTTTCTTTTTTGTCTGTTGTTAGAAGGAGCAGCTTTCTCTTCAGCATCAATCTGAGGTGTTTCTGCTTTTACTTCTTCCACTGGAGCTTCTTCTGTTTTGCTAACTTCCGGCTCTGGTGCAGGTGGAGCTTCTTTTGGCTCAGCTTCAGCTTTTGGTTTTGCGGTCTTTTTAGGAGCAGCCCTTTTGGGAGCTGGTTTAGCTACCTTCTCTGCCGATTGTTCCTCTGTAATAACAGTCGGTGTTTCTGTGGTATTGAAATAATCTTTTGTAACCTTAGGGTTGGAAGCCTGAAAATCTAGAATAGCAAAAATCTTGTCATTATCATTGCTGGTTCTTGCAACCTTAACGCCCAAATCTTTTAAGATTTTAGTCAATTCCGTTACAGATTTTGACCTTAACGTTTCTATGTTAAACATATTTAATGTAAAAATGTAATTAGTTGTGAGTAAGAAAAGTAAGTCGGGTGACTTTTGTTTTCAAGTACATTGTATGTTGCAAATCTACACTTATTTTTGAATTGTGCAAAATTTATGTTATTTTTGCTTCTGAATTTGAAATTCTATGTTACAGAGAATACAGACCATTTGGATTTTGCTGTCAGTTTTAGCAGCAGCTTTCTTATATATTACAGGACAAGATGTAGATGTTTTCGGAAAAACTCCGATTATAAGTATCTCATCAATTGTTTTAGTTTTGGTAGGAGCATTGAGTTTATTCAGCTTTAAAAACAGAAAAAGACAAATCTTGCTGAATACTATCAGCATCATTATAAACGCTTTGTTGATTGGTGTATTGGTGTACTGGATGCAAAACTTATCCGGAGGAATAGATTTTCCTGAGAAGGGTATTGAGCCGGTTTTCCCATCGATTGCGGTAATTTGTTTGTTTTTGGCAAATATTTTTATCAAAAAAGATGAGAGGCTCGTAAAATCTGTAGACAGACTACGATAACCTTACAACGATTTTTTGAGTGAGAACAGCTTCCTTTTTGGGAGCTGTTTTTTTATTTCCCATAGATCTCACAGATTCACACTGATGATTGAAAATAAATTAGTCACAACTATTTTCTTTGTATTACTTATTTAAACGAAGTGCCTTTGTTTATCTTAAAAAATAATTTCTTTTTCAAAAAGACTTTGTTTAGCCTTGCTATAATTAAACGCAAAGCAAGACTAAGAAAATTAATTAATGTTATGAAAATAAGATAAACAAGGGCGTTTCACTTATTTCCGAAATACAAAAATGCAAAATAGATCATTTAGATATTTTTAATCACTTTGCAACATTTTATATAAAATTGCGACATATTCGATTATAATTATACAAATCAATCTACATATGAAAAAACTAATCTATCTTTCCCTATCATTTTTCGCAACTTCGGCTTTTGCACAGGATGTTTCCGAAGAGAGAGTAAAAACCGTCATTTCAACTCTGGCTTCAGACGAAATGAAAGGTCGTGAAATTGGCACTCCTGAAAACAATAAAGCCGCAGAATATATTGCACAGCTTTTTAAAGAAAACAATCTGGAATATTGCACGGGAAATTCTTATCTCGTTCCTTTTAATTATAACGGAAAAATAGCCTATAACGTGTGTGCAATTAAAAAAGGAAAATCTGAAAAGATTTTAGGTTTTTCCGGACATTTCGACCATATTGGAGTAAGCAATAAGTCTGGAGACAACATTTATAACGGCGCAGATGACGACGCAAGCGGAATCACAACTTTGGTAGGTATTGCCGATTATTTTAAAAATAAAACGCCAGAATTCTCAATGGTGTTCATGGCATTTAATGGGGAAGAAAAAGGGATGTTGGGCTCAATCGCTATTTCTGAGGACAAAAAATTAGATCGCATCTACAATAACCTCTCAGCGTTATTTAATTTCGAAATGGTTGCCACAGAAGCAGAGTTTGGAAAAAATACTGTTTTCATTACCGGTGATGAGTTTTCCGATCTTGATGAATTGTTTAATCAAAATGCCGTAAATGGTTTAAAAATCTATCCCGACCCTTACGCTAAGCAACAATTATTTTACAGATCAGATAATGTAAGTTTTGTAAAAAAGAAAATTATTGCCCATTCTATTTCTACAGCAGACATGAGCAAAATAAAACATTATCATCAGGCAAATGACGATATGAGCATCGTAAATTCTGAAAACATGACCCAAATTATCAATAATTTTGCAAAAACTTTGGAGAAATTAAACCCTAAAAATTTCAACCCGAAGTATAATGATAAAGTAAATTTCAATTAAAAACGTCTTATCATTATATTTTAATTAATTTTGCTTTCCAATTTTATTGAATGAACGAATATAAAAAAATACTCAAATTTGCACGACCACATCAGAAATACATTTACGGAAGTTTATTCTTCAATCTTTTATATTCTGTATTTCAGATTGCTTCTTTAGGAACCATACTTCCGGTTTTGGGGATGCTTTTTGGCACAATCAAACGTGAAAACTTCAAATCTGCTCCTGTATATTCCGGAGATCTTATAGATTTATTTTCCTATCTAAAGAAATATTCTAATTATTACATCCAAACATTAGTTGACAGCTATGGTACATTGAATGTTCTTGCATGGTTATGTGTTATCACTGCATTCATGTTTTTATTGAGAAATGCTTTTAGATATTTTGGTTCTTTTCTTTTAATTAATTATCGTGTGGGTGTCACCAAAGATCTTCGAGGCGAAATGTATCGTAAGGTTTTATCTTTACCTGTTTCATTTTTCACAGAAAGTAGAAAAGGTGATATGATGTCTCGTATGTCAAATGACGTTGGTGAAGTAGAAGGAAATATTTTAGGAAGCTTGGTTGATTTAATCAACGCTCCGTTTATGCTAGTCAGTACATTGATAAGTCTTTTCTGGTTAAGTTCTGAGCTTACTCTATTCTCTCTCCTGGTTTTACCAGTAATGGGTACGATGATTGCTTTAATTGGAAAAAGTCTTAAAAAAGATTCTCATGAAGCGCAGAACGAAATGGGAAATATTTTTTCTATTGTAGATGAAACCTTGAAGTCATCAAAAGTGATCAAAATTTTCAGCGCCGAAAAAATAATGGACAACCGTTTTATGGGTTCCATGCAGAAATGGATCAACAGCTCTATAAGATTAGGCAGAAAAAAAGAATTGGCATCGCCAATGAGTGAGTTTTTAGGGTCAGTTACTTTTTTAATAATCGCTTGGTATGGTGGAAAGCAAATCATTGTAGATCAAAGTATTGCTCCGGAAGATTTTCTTGTATTTTTAGCCATGTTCTTCCAGATTTTACCCCCGGTAAAAAGCTTATCAGCTTCGATTTCTAATGTTCAAAAAGGGGAAGCGTCATTACAAAGAGTCTTGGAAATCCTTGAAGCAGATGTAAAAATCGAGGAAATTGCAGAACCGGTTTCTATTTCTACTTTAGATAAACACATAGAGTTTAAAAATATTGGTTTTTATTACGATAAATCTAATTTGATTCTAAAGAATTTCAGTTTAACAATTCCAAAAGGGAAGACCGTTGCATTAGTAGGACAAAGTGGAAGCGGAAAAACGACCATTGCCAATCTTTTGGCTCGATTTTATGATGTTTCCGAAGGTCAGATTTTAATTGACGAGACTGATATTAAACATTTAAAAATTGCCGATTACAGAAAGCTTTTAGGAATGGTTACCCAAGAATCTGTATTGTTTAATGATACTGTTTACAACAATATTTTGATGGGTAAACCTGAAGCAACAAGAGATGAAGTAATTGCTGCAGCAAAAATTGCCAACGCAGATCACTTTATTACTCAGCTTCCAAATGGTTATGATACCAATATCGGTGATGATGGCGGGAAACTTTCCGGTGGACAAAAGCAGAGAGTTTCTATCGCAAGAGCCGTTCTAAAAAACCCACCAATTATGATTTTGGATGAAGCAACTTCTGCTTTGGATACAGAATCTGAAAAATTTGTGCAGGATGCTCTTGAAAAAATGATGGAAAACAGAACTTCATTGGTTATCGCTCACCGACTTTCAACCATTCAGAAAGCAGACTGGATTGTAGTCATGGAAAAAGGCGATATCGTGGAACAGGGAAGCCATCAAGAGTTAATGGCTAAAAGAGGCACTTACCACAAACTGGTGGAGCTTCAGAATTTTGATTAAACTATTTTAAATTCAATTTAAAATGAATCCTATACAAGAGTACTTCTACAGAATCGATGAGCCTGAAAGAAGTACTCTTTTGTTTTTACGAAAAAAGATTTTAGAATCTGATTCTGAAAACATTACAGAAACTTTAAGTTTTGGATTGCCTTTTTTTAAGTTTAAAAAGAAAATGCTCTGCTATCTTTATTACAGCAAAAAGCATAAAAAACATTACATCAGCTTTTATCACGGCGACCGGTTAGACTATCCAGAACTCATCAGCGAAGGCAGAAAGAAGTTTAAAATCCTTTTAATTGATATGGAAGAGGATTTACCCGTAGAATTGATTTTGGAGCTAATTAAAGAAGTAAAAAAGCATATTAAATAATTAGCTTACCTTTTATCAGAAATATTCAATGTAAAAGTATTCTTATCTACTTCTGTCAATAAGACTTCTGTATTAAATTTTCTTTTTGTTATTTTAATTATGGAATCTTGTAATATATTTGAATTTTCCACCCCGTAATAATCAAAGATTACATAGCCTTTTTTATGAGCTAAACTATCATAATTCTTTTCTAAGTAGGATATGTATTCTCTGATATATGCTTCTGTAGTCAATTCTTTACAACTCCCCGCTAATGAATATTTCAATAAATATTTACCCTCTTTAAATCTTATCTGAAAAATATTACAATCCTCCGAAATACTTTTCTCCGTTAAAACATAATTTTCTGGCAATCCGATACCATCCTGTTTTTTACACGATAAAAAAAGACTTACAAGTAAAATTGCATAATACTTCATCAATAATAAAATTTTCGAATATTAAATCAGATATAATAAAAAGACCGCTTCTCGCGAAGCAGTCTTTAATAATTTAAAATTAAGTCTTAATCTTTCATTTTAGCGATCACATCCAAACCACCTTTTGTAATATCTCCGATCTTACAGATGATTTCAGTATCCAAAGGCAAGAAAACGTCCATTCTTGAGCCGAATTTGATAAATCCGAACTCGTGCCCTGCTTTTGCTGCATCACCTTCATTACAATAGAATACGATCCTTCTTGCTACATATCCTGCAATTTGCCTGAAGACTACTTTATGCTTTGTCAAACTCTCTACAGCAACAGTCGTTCTTTCGTTTTCCGTAGAAGATTTTTCGTGCCATGCAACCAGATATTTTCCTGGATGATATTTCTTATAAATTACATCTCCAGAAACAGGGTATCTACAAATATGAACATTCAACGGAGACATAAAAATAGAAACCTGAATCGCCTTTCCTTTAATAAACTCATCCTCTTCTACTTCTTTGATCATCACAACTTTTCCGTCAACCGGGGCAATCACATTTTCTACATGATCTAAAATATCACGGTTTGGAACCCTAAAAAACCAAAATACCAAACTGTAAATAACCAATAATGGTACAATGATCAGAAGCGACCACATTTCAAGAAAATAAATAGATGCCGCTGCAATAATTGCGAAAAGTATAGACGCTACCGTGATGGTTCCTTTCGACTCTTTATGTAATTTCATAATGATACTAATTGTTGTTTGTTATAGGCAACGCAATTTGTGAAGTATAACAATAATATAGGTTTAAATAAATCTTTCTAAAATAAAGTACAAATATACGACAGGAACACAAATTAAAAAACTGTCTAGCCTATCTAATACTCCACCGTGTCCCGGAATGATGTTTCCGCTGTCTTTTACTCCGAAATTTCTTTTCAGCTGGCTTTCTACCAAATCTCCCAAAGGTGCGAATGCAGCAATCAGAAAACCTACAACCATCCAGTTTCCACGAAGCTGCGGTTGATACTGTTCTACGAAATAAGAAAGTATTAAAGTTAAAACAACACCTCCAATATAACCTTCCCAGGTTTTTTTTGGTGAAATTTTCGGCGCCATCTTATGCTTTCCGAAGAATTTTCCAACCAAATAAGCAAAGGTATCGCTGCTCCAAATTAAAATAAACAGGAAAATAACTTCCAATGAAAATGTATTTTCAATCGAAGAATATTTAGGCAAACCTAAAGCAAAAGAAAACGGAAGTGCAACATAGATTACGGTAAAAATAAGTTTTCCGCTGTCAATATAAAGTTCGTTTGAGAATTTAAATAAGGTAATTACCGCAATAAGGGTTAATGAAATCGCTAAGATTTCCGATAGTCTGAAGTCAAAATAAAATCCATGCTGGAAATATCGTTTAGAGAAAACATAGAAAATAAAAAGCACCAACGGAAAAACAATCCACTTTTCGTAGCCATCGCCGAATTTCATAATCTTCATGCATTCCCATGTTCCAATCAGCAAAAGGAAGCTTATTAAACCATAATACAAATATTGCTGCTGAACAAGACCGGGAGAAACCGAATCGAGCAATTGCGCACCAAAAGGTGTTGCACAAAGAAATATTACGGCTACATAAACCAGCCCTGAAAGCGTTCTCTGAATAAGATTTTTGTCCAAAATTTAAAATTTAGAAAGCGATGCTAATCTTCCAGTAAAAGTAAAAATAGCTTCGTATTATTGTTTGCAGCAGCATCCAGCTTAGAATGGTTTCCGCTGATTGAAGTAAGGTTTTTGATATTTCCGGTGCGTTTTATCTTGCCCATTGCGTCATTCAAATTATTGACGATCTGAGAAACGTTTGCCATAATAATTATTTTACCAGGCAGTCTTGAAGAATGATAATGCAGAATGTTATTGTGCGATAGCATGATTCTGCCATCGTACGCAATAAGGTATTCGCATGAAATAAAAGCGGCATCGTTACTCGATTCCAGCTCCGGTGTGTTATTGATTTTGATTACATTCAAAAATCCCTGAAGATCTTTATCACAGCAAAAAACAGAATTAATCCCCTCAATTTTTAAAATCTGGTTCAAGGTCTGCAATGCTTCTGCCTCATCTGCGCAATAGTTGAAAAAGCCACCAGAATGCGTAAATAATTGCGCAAACTTGTAGTCGAGATCTGCATTTTTCAGCGAATCTCCAAGTTTTTCCAGGCTCTGCTTCTCATCATCTTCGGGCTGGTTGGTAAGTTTGCTTACAATTCTTTTAAATAAACTCAACTTAGTATATTTTTAGTCAACTTCTATACAAAAATAGAAAATATAATTATAATTCGTCTAAGAATATAGTTTAAATAACAAAAAACCCGACAAATAGATTATTTGTCGGGAGTTATTTTAAATCCAATCAGGATATCTTAGATTTGAGTTGAACTTTCAGGAGCCTGAATTTCTCCTTCGTTAACGTCTTGCTCATTACCTTTTTCTTCTTCTTTTTCAAGAACAGGAATAATGGTATTGGTAACAGGTTTTTCTGTCAATTCCGGATCCCAAGCTCTTTTACCGAAGATATCTTCAAGATCTTCACGGAAAATAACTTCTTTCTCCAACAATTTATTTGCTAAAGCATTCAGTTTATCTTTGTTTTCACTAAGAATTCTTACCGCTCTTTCATATTGGTTTTCAATAATCGCTTTGATTTCAGCATCGATTTTAGAAGCTGTTGCCTCAGAATAAGGTTTCCCAAAACTATATTCAGACTGACCTGAACTGTCGTAATAAGAAATATTACCAATATTCGGACTTAAACCATAAATCGTAACCATCGCTTGAGCTCTTTTCGTCACTGTTTCAAGATCAGAAAGTGCACCTGTAGAGATATTATCAAATACTACCTGCTCTGCTGCTCTACCTCCTAAAGTTGCACACATTTCGTCCAACATTTGCTCAGTCGTCGTCAACTGTCTTTCTTCAGGAAGGTACCATGCTGCTCCCAAAGATCTTCCTCTCGGAACAATCGTTACTTTTAGAAGTGGTGAAGCGTGCTCTACCAACCAAGAAATTGTAGCGTGCCCCGCTTCATGGAAAGCAACTCTCCTTTTCTCAGATGGCTTAATTGCCATATTTTTCTTTTCAAGACCACCGATAATTCTGTCTACCGCATCTAAGAAATCTTGTTTATTTACAGATTCATGGCTGTTTCTAGCTGCAATCAATGCTGCTTCGTTACAAACATTTGCAATATCAGCTCCACTGAAACCAGGCGTTTGTTTTGCCAAGAAATCTCTGTCTACCGTATCATCAAGTTTGATTTTCTTTAAATGAACATCAAAAATCTCTCTTCTTTCGTGTAATTCCGGAAGGTCTACATAAACTGAACGGTCAAAACGACCCGCTCTCATTAATGCTTTATCTAAGATATCTGCTCTGTTGGTTGCCGCCATTACGATAACGTTTACATCAGTACCAAAACCATCCATTTCCGTCAAAAGCTGGTTAAGGGTATTTTCTCTTTCATCGTTGCCGCCTGAAAAATTATTTTTACCTCTTGCTCTACCAATTGCATCAATCTCATCAATAAAGATAATTGCCGGAGATTTTGCTCTTGCCTGTGCAAACAAATCTCTTACTCTTGAAGCACCTACCCCAACAAACATTTCAACAAAATCTGATCCTGAGAGTGAGAAAAACGGAACTTTAGCTTCCCCTGCAACAGCTTTTGCCAATAAGGTTTTACCAGTTCCCGGAGGACCAACCAAAAGCACTCCTTTAGGAATTTTCCCTCCTAATTTTGTATATTTTTCAGAGTTTTTCAAGAAATCTACAACTTCCTGTACTTCTTCTTTTGCTCCTTCCAAACCTGCAACATCTTTAAATGTTACCTGAATTTTTTCTTTTTCGTCGAAAAGTTTGGCTTTAGATTTTCCTATAGAGAAAATTTGTCCCCCAGGACCGCCACCGCCGCCCATTTTTCTGAAAAGAATGAAATAGAAAAGACCTAAAATGGTAATCCAGATCAATGCCTGAATAAGAATACTCATTAAAGGGCTCTCACCTTCTGCATAATCTTTGGTTGTCTTTAATGCGGGATTTTCAACCTTCAAAGTTTCAAACTTTGACAAAAACAACTGTAAATCACCATATTTAAGTGTATAATCTGCTTTTGGAGTCATTCCTAATGATGAGAACGGATTAGAACTTTTATCCTGAGTTTTTACCGTTTCCGTTTTAGCAGCTTGCGTTAAATAAACTTCAGCATTTTGTTTCTGTTTGTCTATCAACACTTTCTGAATTTTCCCAGCCTGCATCTCTTTGAAGAACGAATCTTCATCGATCGATTTTGCACTGTTATCACCCATAGAATTGGCGATAAAGAATAGCACAAGTGCTATAATTATGACAGGGAAAAACCAGTTAAATCCTTTATTATTCATTTATTACTTTTAAAATTTATATTTCACTTTCTATCCTTGTGATTTTTGCATCTCCCCAAAGTTCTTCAATGTCGTAATATTCACGAGTCTGTTTTTGGAAAATATGCACCACCACTGTCACGTAATCTACCAATACCCACATTGAATTTTCTGTACCTTCTACATGCCAAGGTCTGTCCTGAAGATCATTTCTCACCTTTTTTTCTACACTTCCTGCCAATGCCGAAACTTGTGTGTTTGAGTTTCCGCTACAAATTATAAACGTTTCTGCAACTGAGTTTTCGATTTTAGTAAGGTCAAAGATCATAATGTCTTCACCTTTTACATCTTGAATTGCCTCTACAATTTTATCTATTAGCGCCTGCTTTTCTGCTGTTTTATTCATTAAAATATACTATAATCTGCAAATTTATTGTTTTTCTTTTACTTTAGCCTTACTTTTAGGCTTTTAAAGTCTTAAAGTTTTCTTAAATGAGTGAGCTATTTTACCGCAATGCGTGTTCTTCTACTAATGACGAAATATCTGATGTTTTACTTTATCCGCAATCAAATTTTGTTGGTCTTTACACATTCAATCAAATAAAAGGGCGGGGACAATACGGAAATTCTTGGGCATCATTAGCGGAACAGAATCTTGCTTATACATTGGCAGTAAAAACCTCATGCGTTCTTCACTCGGATTTCTTGTTCAATTATTATACCGCAATTGCTGTACAAAATTATCTTGCCAATCTGACTGAAAAGATAGTGAAAATAAAATGGCCAAATGATATTATCGTAAAAAATAAGAAAGTTGTCGGAATACTGATTGAAAAGAAAAAAATCAATCAGGAAAATTATTTTATTATTGGAATAGGAATTAACATTTTACAAGAAAAATTTGATAAGATATCTAATGCTGGATCACTTTTAACGCAAACCGGAAAAAAATTTAATTTAAAACAATTTACGGAAGATCTACATTTATTTTTAATCGAAAAGCTGACCCATATTCCGAATGATGATGAAATTTTAACTCAGTTTAATTCAAACTTATTCAGAAAAGATGAAGTTTCTGTTTTTGAATTAGATAAAACGCGACAAAATGGCATCATCAAAAGAGCTGACGAAAATGGTAATATTTGGATAGAATTGGAACAGTCGGGATTGAAATCTTTTTACCACAAAGAAATCAAACTACTTTATTGATTCGCTCGTTTTAAATATAAAAACAAAGTAATCGGGAAGAATATAATATTCGGGAACCACATTGCCAATGCAGGTGACATGCTTTTGTTCTCTGAAACTACTTTTAAGGCTTCAAAAGAGAATACAAAGACAAATGCCAAAGAAATCCCTATTGCAAGGTTAATTCCCAAACCTCCTCTTTTCTTTTGTGATGAAAGAGAGAGTGCCAAAAACGTCAGAATAATAATCGAAACCGGCATTGATGTACGCTGATGAAATTCGTTCAGGTGAGAATTAAGGTTACTATTCCCTTTATCTTTTTCACGCTGAATGAATTTTATAAGATCAGGAGTTGTTTTATTTTGCCCTAAAAGCTCATTTGGAAAAAGTTCTTCAGGATCTTGCCCGTAATTTTTTTTCAACTCAAAACCCTGCCCCAATTTTTCAGAATCATCTTTATTGATGGTCTTTTCCAAATAACTATTCAATACAAAACTTTTTTTGTCTTGTTGCCAGAAAACATCGGTTGCTTTAAGCTCATAAATGAGTTTCCGGTCTTTATCAAACTTCTGATAAAGAAATCCGTAGCCTCTTTTTTCTCTTTTATTCCAGGAGTTAATGAAAATATATTCCGTTTTACTTATCTGTGCAGAAACAGGAGCAGTGCCAAGAATCTTTTCTTTATTGGCTGCGTTGTACGTATAAGCCTCGAGCTGATTTTTCTTAATATTTGCCCAAGGTAAAACGAAATGATTCACCGTTAAAGAAATAAGAGCAATAAACAGAGAAGTCAGCAAATATGGTCTTGCAAATCTGTGAAAACTTGCACCACTGCTTATAATTGCTACAATCTCAGTATTATTTGCCATTCTTGAGGTAAAATAAATCACCGATATAAAAACCAGAATTGCTAAAAAAGTAACAACAAGATTAATAATCCAATAAGGATAAAAATGGATAAGAAAGTAAGTTAAATCTAGTTTAGGATCAATTTCAGTAGCTTTCTCAATTCTAGGAATTTTCTGCTGAACATCGATTACCAAAACCACAATAGACAGCAATATCAACATGAAACTAAAAGTTCCAAGGTATTTTTTTACGATATATCCGTCTACGATTTTAAGCATTTTTATTTATTTTTAAATAGAATTTCGTCTTATTTTCTATTAAATTTCGGGACTTCTATTTTTATTTCTAAAGTCTTTGTCTCAACACAGGAACTACAGAATCTTTCCATTGGTAAAAATCTCCAGCTAAAATATGTTCTCTTGCTACTTTTACCAAATCTAAATAAAACGCAAGATTATGAATTGATGCAATTTGTTTAGCCAAATATTCTTTAGAGACAAACAAATGACGCAAATAAGCTTTTGAATATTCCTGATCTACAAAACTTGTCCCAAACTCGTCTAATGGAGAGAAGTCTTTCTTCCATTTTTCGTTTTTCATATTCATTACCCCTTGCCAAGTGAAAAGCATCGCGTTTCTTGCGTTTCTTGTCGGCATTACGCAATCCATCATATCGATTCCAAGACCGATTGATTCTAGAATATTCCATGGAGTTCCTACTCCCATCAAATATCTAGGTTTATCTTTTGGTAAAATATCGGTTACCTCATCGGTAATTCTGTACATTTCTTCTTCAGGCTCACCTACAGAAAGTCCTCCAATTGCATTTCCTTCTGCACCAGCTTCTGCAATAACTTCTGCTGAAATTTTTCTTAGATCTGAATAAGTAGAACCTTGAACGATTGGAAAGAATCTTTGTTTATGACCATATAATTCAGGATTTTCTGCGTTCCAGTCGATGCATCTTTTTAACCAACGATGTGTCATTTCCATTGAAAGTTTCACCTGATTGTAATCGCAAGGATAAGCAACACACTCGTCAAAAGCCATGAAAATATCAGCTCCGATTTGTCTTTGGATTTCCATCGACTTTTCCGGAGTGAACAAATGATAACTTCCGTCGATATGAGATTTGAATTTCACACCTTCTTCGGACATTTTTCGGCTTCCTGAAAGTGAAAACACCTGAAAACCTCCTGAATCGGTAAGAATTGGAAGATCCCAATTCATAAATTTATGTAAACCTCCTGCAGCTTCCATCACTTCCATTCCCGGACGAAGATAAAGGTGATAAGTATTTCCCAAAATAATCTGAGCCTTAATATCATCTTTTATTTCTCTCTGATGAACGGTTTTTACACTTGCTACAGTTCCTACAGGCATGAAAATCGGCGTTTGAACAGTTCCGTGATCGGTTGATAAAACTCCGGCTCTTGCTTTGCCTTCTGAGGTTTTTTCTATATTAAAAAAATTCATTCTTATACATTTTAACTGCTTTACGAGAAAGCATTGCTTCATTATCGTCTTTCCAGTTTTGGTAATTCTGTATTTTTCAAATCAATATTACCTTTTATTTTCTTTTCAGACTTCGGATCTTTTTCTATAATAATTTTCTGGGCATCTTCTACAATCCCCTTCATTTTTTGCTTGACAATATAATAACGGTAACTTTCAATAAAATCTTCTGTTTTCACCTGATGATTTTTTAAAATAAACCTTGTTCCGCTTTCCAGATTGGTTCCCGGATATAAATAGGTAATCTGATCATTAATCGCCAAATCAGCCATAATTTCAGCCATCTTAGTTTTCCCAACCAGGTTTTTTGGTTTATCTATGTATTCATTACATGAAAATAAACACATTAAAACAAAAATGAAGATCAGCTTTTTCATAACCTATTGATGATTGATTTCCACTTTAAATTTAAAACACCAAACACAGCCTCATGAATGATCCCGCCATTCATTTTACTTTCGCCCAAAATTCTGTTGGTAAAAATAATAGGAACTTCTACAATTTTGAAGCCTTTTTTGAAAGCCCTGAATTTCATTTCAATCTGAAACCCATAACCTTTCAACCTAACATTATCTAAACCTATTTCTTCTAAAACTTTTCTTGAGAAACACACAAAACCTGCTGTAGTATCATGAATTGGGAGACCTAAAATAAACCTTACATATTTCGAAGCGAAATATGAAAGCAAAACTCTTCCCATTGGCCAGTTAACAACATTTACACCTTTAGAATAACGGGATCCGACTGCCATATCTGCATTTTTGCAGGCTTCAAAAAGTTTTGGCAAATCTTTCGGGTCATGAGAAAAATCGGCATCCATCTCAAAAATGTAATCATAATTATTTTGAAGTGCCCATGTAAAGCCATGAATATATGCCTTTCCTAAGCCGTCTTTGGTATGCCTTATGGAAAGATGAAGCGTATGAGGAAATTTTTTTTGAAGTTCTTTTACAATATCGGCCGTTTTATCTGGCGAAGAATCGTCTACAACCAAGACGTGAAACTCTTCTTCCAATGCAAAAACAGCGGAAATTATATTTTCTATATTCTCCTTTTCGTTATAGGTCGGAATTATGACGAGTTTTTTCATTTCAATTTGCAAAGATAGTTTATTTAAGTTTTTTATTTTATACAAAATAATCTATAATTTTGCAAAAAATTTCCTTTGCCATTATTACAAACTTTCAAAAACGAAGTAAGAATACCTGAAAATAATGATTGGGTAGTTTTTATCCTTATCGGCTGTCTTTTTCTGTACATTTTTATGATGAATGTGATAGAGCGTGAAGCCAATCTTAAAGATTTTCTTCTACAGAAATATTACGACTCAAGTAATAATCTTCCGAGCTGGATGATTATTTCGCTTGTTACAGCTTTAAGTTTAAGCGTTCTGGTTTCTCAATACGTCCCGATTATTCCGAAATACGTTGCCGATTTTCAGCCTTTTGGTTATCAGCTGAATAAAATAGGATATACTTTAATTATTATTTCGCTTTTTTATTTCATCCGAACTGCGCTGGGCTTTTTATTTTACCAAGCAATAGGTGATGGTAAAAAATGGAGTATTTTTTATTTTACCTCCACAAAATTCCACTTCATCCTTTCAGTTTTACTGATTATTTTGTGTATAACCCACTACTATTTCCCGATAGACAGAAATAATGCATTTATTTATTATATCTATTTTTTTTCTTTTGTATTCATTTTCAAGGTGTTTTTCTATTTGTTTCACAGAAACAACATCTTACCCCAAAAATGGTATTATAAATTTTTGTATATTTGCACCCTCCAAATCGCACCGCTGTTGATGCTTTGGAAGTTATTATTTATTTAATAAAAGTACATGATGAGAATAAAGTCAATATTGGTTTCTCAACCAGCACCTAGTGAGTCTTCTCCATACCTGGAAATTGCGAAGAAGGAAAAAATAAAGATTGACTTCCGCCCTTTTATCCACGTCGAAGGAGTAGACAACAAAGAACTTAGAACACAAAAGATTGATCTTACGCAGCATACCGGTATCATTTTTACCAGTAAAAATGCGATAGATCACTATTTCAGACTTGCTGAAGAATTAAGGTTTGCCGTACCAGACACAATGCGATACATTTGTCAGTCTGAAGCAATTGCCAATTATCTTCAGAAGCATATTGTTTATAGAAAAAGAAAGATCAGTTTTGGTGAAAAAAACTTTGCAGATCTTTTACCACTTTTCAAGAAATTCCCTTCCGAGAAGTATTTACTGCCTTCTTCAGATGTTTTAAGCCCGGATATTCCAAAAACCTTGGATGCGGCCAACATCGAATGGACGAGAGCAATTATGTACAAAACGGTTTGCAGTGATTTAACAGACATCAACATTAAAGATTACGATATGTTGATTTTCTTCAGTCCGCAAGGAATAAAATCTCTACAACAAAATTTTCCGGATTTCAAACAGGAAGATACTAAAATAGGAGTTTTCGGACCTACTACTTCAGCAGCAGCAGAAGACGCAGGTTTAAAAATAGATTTAATGGCTCCAACAAAAGAAACGCCTTCTATGACTATGGCACTTGAAAAATACATCAAAAGCCTACACAAATAGTTTTTAACGTATTTGATACAAAACAGCCGTCTTTTCGATAAAAAGAAAAGATGGTTTTTTTTTAATTAAATTTGAACAAGAATTAACATTAATGAAAGCTCCCACGGCAAAAAAAATAGAAAAAACACTCGAAATACACGGCGACAAAAGAATTGACAATTATTTCTGGATGAATGAAAAAGAAAATCCCGAGGTTATACAATATCTGGAAGAAGAAAATGCTTATGCAGACTTTGTAATGAAAGATTCTGAAGATTTTCAGGAAGAGCTTTTTGAGGAAATGAAAGCCCGATATAAAAAAGATGATGAATCTTTACCTTATTTCTTCAATGAATATTGGTATATCGTGCGTTATGAAGAAGGAAAAGAGTACCCAATTTTTTGCAGAAAATTTAAAACTCTTGAAAACGAAGAAGAAATCGTTCTCGATGTCAATATTCTTGCAGAAGGAGAAGAGTTTTTTGAAGTAGCCAATGTGGCGGTAAGTCCAAATAACAGATTAGCATCATTTTCATCAGACAATGTCGGGAGAAGAATTTATACTTTAAATTTTAAAGATTTAAAAACAAATGAAATTCTTTTAGATAAAATTGAAAACACAACCGGAAAAGCAGTTTGGGCAAATGATAATGAGCATGTTTTCTATATCAGAAAAGATGATAGCTTACGAGCTTACAAAGTTTACAGACATAAATTAGGGACTGATACTTCTGAAGACGTTTTAATTTTCCACGAAGAAGATGAAACTTTTGACGTAAATGTTTTCAAGACAAAATCTATGGAATATATTTTCATGGCGAGTTCGAGCACCATTTCAGATGAGCATCATTTTATTCCGGCAGATAATGTTTTTGCAGAATGGAAGGTAATTCAGCCAAGAATCGATGATCTGGAATACTCTGTAGAACATTATGAAGATGAGTTTTACATTATTACCAATGCAGATGACGCTACCAATTTTAAAATCGTAAAAGCAAAAATTGATAACTGCGGAATGGAAAACTGGGTAGATGTTATCCCGCACCGTGAAAAAGTATTGTTGGAAGGTTTTGAAATTTTCAGAAATTATTTGATCCTTGAAGAAAGAGAAGAAGGTTTGCTTCAAATAAAAATCATCGACGAAAAAACTCAGGAATCATATTATTTACCGTTTTCAGATCCTACTTACACCGCTTATATCGGAACTAATTTAGAATTTGACACCGAAGTTTTACGCTATGGTTATACTTCTTTAACTCAGCCAAGCTCGACTTATGAATACAATCTTAAAGAAAAAACCACTAAACTTTTAAAGCAACAGGAAGTTTTGGGTGGAAAATTTAATCCTGAAAATTATATTTCTGAAAGAATTTGGGCAGACTCAAGAGACGGAAAAGTAAAAATTCCAATTTCTTTGGTTTATCATAAAGACACCAAAAAATCAGCAAAAACCCCGGTTCTTTTATATGGTTACGGAAGTTATGGACATACTGTTGATGCAAGTTTTTCGAATGTGAGATTATCAATTTTAGACCGAGGGTTTATTTATGCAATTGCTCATATTCGTGGTGGAGAATATCTAGGAAGAGAATGGTATGAAGACGGAAAAATGCTGTTTAAGAAAAACACATTCTTCGATTTTATTGATGCCGGGAAATATTTGATTAAAGAAAATTACACTTCTTCAAAGCATTTGTACGCAATGGGCGGAAGTGCAGGAGGATTATTGGTTGGAGCCGTAATGAATTACGAACCCGCACTATTCAACGGAATTGTAGCCCAAGTTCCTTTTGTAGATGTAGTTTCTACGATGTTGGACGAGACAATTCCTTTAACAACAGGAGAATATGACGAATGGGGAAATCCTAATGATGAAGAATATTATCATTATATGAAAGAGTATTCGCCATATGATAATGTGGAAGCAAAAGATTATCCACACACATTGATTACAACTGGTTTTCATGATTCTCAGGTACAATATTGGGAACCCGCAAAATGGACTGCAAAACTGCGAGAATTAAAAACTGACAATAATCTTTTAATTTTCAAAACCGATATGAGTTCGGGACACGGCGGTGCAAGCGGAAGATTTGAATCATTGAAAGAAGATGCACTAGAATATGCATTCTTGTTGAAAATTGACAAAATGTAGAATTTTAAATTAATTAAACTCAAATTTTAATGATATGATTTTTGTTTTAATAATGATTACAATTACTGTCATTTACTATCTCATCCAAAGAGAAAGAATCATTAGAAATGAGAAAAAGAAAACTTTAAAATTTAAACAGGAAGAAAAACTTGCCGAGCTTCTAAAAAAGGCAAAAGAAGAAGATTTAAAGAAAAAAGAAGAACAAAACAATCTCTAAATAAAATGTGTTATTCTAAAAACGGAATGAATACAGACAATATATTATGACAGAAAGTGAAATTTGGCAAAAAATAGAACAATTTTTTATTGAAAATTTTGATACTGAAAAAAACGCTCCGATTGAGACCTATCTATTCTTAATCGGCATACAGGAACTGGGAAGCGGACAACAAAAATATACCAAAGACGATAAACTGAACATCCTTCACATTGCAGTTTGCCGTTTGCTTGAACCTTTCGGATATTTTAAATTTTCACATTACGATGACGACGGTTACCCTCACTTTGAGGAGACGGAAAAACTTCCGGAACTTAAACCAAACGAGCAACAAATCCTGATGAAAAAAGCAATCATTCAGTATTTTCAGGATGAAGAATTAATTTGAATTTTAGATAATTTGAAAATCGATTAATTATATAAAAAATGGAGAGTAAGCCTTACTTTCCATTTTGTTTTTTTACATATCATCACATTGAATAGATTTTTCAATACCTATTCGAGAAGTTTTAATTCGAATTAAAAATAATTTTCAAATCAACCCATTTTCAAATTACTAAAAATTTCCTCCAACTGGTTTAAACCCATTTTAAAACCTTCTTCAAAACCCATTTCCAACTGCTTTTTCATATCATCTTCTGATTGAAAATGAATATTGACAGAAACTTTCGTACCTTCATCTGTTCCAGTAAAACCAATCAGCCATTGAGTTTGTGGAAATCCAGTATCAACATTTCCGTTTTCATCACAGAAAGCGTCAATTCCATCAAAACTTCTATGCTCATTGATCTCTCCATATTTTACTAGCGAAAAGATTTTCTCCCCTTCCGGTCCGTTCATCGAATACAGCCAAGTACCGCCTTCTTCAAAATTTAAAGTATCAGTCTTGCAAACCCATGGTTTTGGAGCCCACCACAAATCGAGAAGTTCGGATTTTGTAAAATAATCCCACACTTTTAGAGATTCGGCATCATAAACTTTCATTACATAAATACTTTTCGAATGAAAATCTTGGTTAAAAACAATTTTTGAGCTCATCGTTATTTTGATTTTGGTTAATAATTATCACAAGTTTCTTTAAGAAAATTACGTAAAATTTATAATAAAATGTTAAAACCTTTATTTTTAAGAAAAAATAAACAATATTTTGGCGCATTTTTTGTTTATCAAATCTTAAAATGATTAATTTTAACATTCACAATTTTAATTTTTTAATGCAATGAATAACAAGTTCATCCCGATAATCTCGGTTTTTATGACAATATCTCTTATCGTATTTGTCACACTGCAGTTTTATTGGCTTAAAAATTATTACGTTGCATTAGAACAAGAATTTTCTAACAAAGTTTATTCCGCTTTGGAAAATACTTCAAAAAACGTAGCAGAAATTGAAGTAGAAAAGCTTTTTAATGAGAATTATGCAAACTTAAGAGACAATGTAAAAGCAAATAAAGACAAGCCTTCCCTCACTACTATTCAACAGACGCAGGATTCAGGAACTCAAAAATCGATTGTATATTACAGAAATCTTACTGAAACTATAAAGCTCCCTATATCTCCGAAAGGAGATTCTCTGCGCCTCACAACCATGTATACTGACGACGCAGCTTATAAAATAAAAAAAGATACGACTAAACGAGAAATACTCACTTCAGAACTGAATCAGGATATTAGAAGTGGCGATTACAGCCTAAAAGAATTTGTTGAGGTATATGGAAACAATCTTCCCCTTGACAAAAGAGTAGACCGCACAGTTTTAGATTCTGTGATTACTAAAGAGCTTAGAATGAAAGGAATCAGTGCAGAATTCGGTTATGGAGTGACAGATAAAAATAACAAATTAACGAATATCGTCAATAAGATTTTTAAAGAAAAAAAAGATGCAAATTCGTATTCTTATCCTTTATTTACAGATACGAAAGACCGTACTTTATATACTTTAGCTTTAGTTTTTCCTAAAAAAGAATATTCTTTGGCAATGAACAATTGGCCAATGCTTTTGGGAACTTTTCTTTCACTTTTGACGATTTTGGGAATTTATATTATCTCAATTAATTATATGATGAGACAGAAAAAACTGGCAGAAGTGAAAACTGATTTCATCAACAATATGTCACATGAATTCAAAACACCGCTCGCAACGATTTCTGTAGCTACAGACTCTTTAGCCAATGATAAAATTGCGACCAATCCGGATAAGGTAAAATATTATTCAAACCTTATCAAACAGGAAAATCTGAGGATGAAAAAGCAGGTTGAAAACGTTCTGAACATGTCTAAATTAGAGCGAAATGAAGTAGAATTATTCCTAAAGGAAACCAACGTAAGAGAATTGATCAAAAAAACAACAGAGTCATTTAATCTGATTATTCAGCAGAGAAACGGAAAGCTTATTCAGGAATTTAACGCCACTCATTTTAATTTTAAAATTGATGAGTTCCATATCTCGAATATGCTGGTAAATCTTTTAGACAACGCCAATAAATATTCTCCAGAAGCTCCAGAAATCAGCATTAAAACTAAAAACGAAGGACTTTGGTATGTGTTGGAAATTTCAGATAAAGGAATGGGAATGGAAACCCACAACAAGACCAAAATTTTCGAAAAATTCTTCAGAGAAGAAACCGGAAACATTCATAATGTAAAAGGACAAGGTTTGGGACTTTCTTACGTAAAAAAAATAGTAGAACTTCATAAAGGACAAATCATTGTAGAATCACAAAAAGATCTGGGAAGTAAGTTTATCATTAAACTTCCAATGGCATAAAAAATAATTTAAACAAATAATAAAATATAAAAACATATGAGCAACAGAATATTATTAGTAGAAGACGATCAGAGTTTCGGTGCGGTACTGAAAGATTATCTTACAATAAACAATTTTGAGGTTACCCTTGCCGTAGATGGCGAACAAGGTTTAAAAGAATTTACAGAGAGTGAATTTGACATTTGTATTTTCGACGTAATGATGCCGAAAAAAGATGGTTTTTCATTAGCCGAAGATGTAAAAAAGATTGATAAAAATACACCAATTATTTTCTTGACCGCAAGAAATATGAGAGAAGATATTTTGAAAGGATATCAGTTGGGAGCAGATGATTACATCACAAAACCATTTGATACTGAATTGCTTTTATACAAAATTAAAGCGATTCTTCAGAGAAGTTCTACTTTGGAAAACGAAGAGCAGGAACAATTTAAAATCAGCAATATTTTCTTCGATTCTATGTTGAGACAATTGAGAGTTGGTGATAACGAATACAAACTTTCGCCTAAAGAAAATGAACTTTTAAAATTACTTTGTCTTCACAGAAACGACTTTATGCCTAGAGATTTAGCATTGAGAAAAATCTGGAAAAAAGAAAACTACTTTACGGCAAGAAGTATGGACGTTTATATTGCCAAACTTAGAAAATTGCTGAAAGACGATGAAGGTTTAGAAATCATCAACGTACACGGTGAAGGTTTCAGACTTTTGGTTAAGAACTAAACGAACGTTAAAATAGCAACATAAAAATTCAAATTAGCAAAACAATTCAAAATGTTTTGCTAATTTTGTTTTTCAGGGCAATTTTTGATGTAAAATTGTAAACTTTGAATAAAAGTAAATGCAAAACTCAATAATCATTGTCAGGAAAAATAGAAATTTAATTATGAAAAACTTACTTTTTGGGCTTTTGGCAACTTCTTTAATTGCTGTTTCATGTAAAAAAGACGAAAAACCAACATATTTAAAAGATGAAAATGGAACTCAGCAACCCAATGTTGTAATGAATAATACTCCAAAACCCTCTTTAATTGATCAGGCAGGAATAAAAACTTCTAGCGGATCTACAATGGTCACTGCTTCAGGAATGAATCCTCCTCATGGACAACCAGGTCACAGATGTGAAATTCCTGTTGGTCAACCTTTAAACAGCGCTCCTGCAGCTCAAAATTCCGCACCTCAAGCCGTTCAGGTGAATGGTAACAATACTATTCAGATTGACCCAAATTCTGTAAAGCCTACGAAAATAACACCTACTCAAAATAGTCAACCTGTAAAAACTGCTCCAGGAATGAATCCTCCACACGGAGAACCTGGCCATAGATGCGACATTGCTGTTGGACAACCTTTGAATAGTAAACCTACAGCTCAGAATACTACTCCTGTACAAGCTCCACAACCAGTTCCAACTCCGCAACCGGTAGTTGCCAATACAGGACCAAAACCCAAAAACAATCCTGCTCATGGTCAACCTTGGCATGACTGTGCAAAACAAGTTGGTGCGCCACTTTAATTATTTTTTGTAAATTTGCACTGTGAAATCGATTCAGCTATTATTAATTATCTTTTGTTTGGGAATTTTTCTAATTCCTAAAGATAATTTTTATGCTCAGGCTTCAAAGGAAAATTGTTGCAAATCTGAATCTAAAATGTCGTATTGTGAAAAAAGCCACGCCAACCATAATTCTAAAGACAGTAAAAGCAAACATAAATCATGTAATGATGACTGTTGCTCGTCTTGCATGACCTGCAACACTTTCGTAGAAAATAATTTTGCGAAAAACAATATTTGGGGAATTCCCTCATTCAAAACAATCTCAAAAATTCAGGTTCAGTACGCTGATCCTTACATTTCAAACGGTTTAAAAGAAATCTGGCAACCGCCTAAACTAGGTTAATTAAAAATTAATTTAACTATGTATCAGTTTACCAATCTGCCAATGATTGTTAGGCTATTTACATTGTTAGAATGTTACATTAATTCAATTAATCTAAATTTTAAACAAAATGAAATTATATTTTACCAAGGCAATCCTTGGCGCATTCTTACTATTCGCAACATTTGTATCAGCTCAAAATCTTTCTAAAAACCAGTTTCAGGTAAAAGGAAACTGCGAGATGTGCAAAGAGAGAATAGAAACAACTGCCAAAAAAGCAGGTGCAAAATCAGCACAATATTCAATAGATTCACAAACCCTTACCATCGAAACTTCAGAAAAAGTTTCACCCGAAGACGTTCTAAAAAAAGTTGCAGAAGCTGGTCATGACAATGAAAAATTCAAAGCTCCTGATGAAACATATGAAAAGCTTCCGGGATGTTGTCATTACGAAAGAGACTTAAAAACGGAAAATTCGAACGTAGAAAATCACAATCACTCTAAAGGTGAAAACGAGTTTTTCGTGAAAGGAAATTGCGAATCATGTAAAGCCAGAATAGAAAAAGCAGCAAAATCTGCCGGAGCAAATTCCGCAGAATGGAGCGCTGAAAAACAAACAGTAACGTTAAACTTTGACTCATCTAAAACATCTGCAGACCAAATTCTAAAAAAAATTGCAGAAGTAGGTCATGATAATGAGAATTACAAAACAACTGATGATGTTTACAAGCAACTTCCGGGATGTTGTCTTTACGACCGTGATATTGAGTTTGGAGAAAAAAACGAAAAAGTACACTCTAACGAAACCGAAAAGGAATTTGCAGAAAAACAAGCCAACACAGAAATTTCTAATCACAGTTCTCATGCAACCGGTGAAAAAAACATAGAAGGAGTAACCATTACTGCCTCAAAAGCAGCAACTTCTATCAGTAAAAAAGAAGCTGGCTTGGTATTTAATATTGACTCTAAAGAACTTTTAAAAGCAGCTTGTTGCAATTTGTCTGAAAGTTTTGAAACCAACGCAACTGTTGATGTTTCTTTCAGTAACGCTGTAACGGGAACAAAACAGCTTAAAATGTTAGGTTTAGATCAAAAATACACGAGTTTAACGAAAGAATTATTACCAGAAATCAGAGGTTTGGCTTCCGCTTATGGATTGAATTTTATTCCTGGAAGATGGATTGAAAGCATTCAGCTAACAAAAGGAGGAAGTACTGTAACAAACGGCTATGAAAGTATTACCGGGCAAATCAACACAGAGCTTATCAAGAGTTCTAAAACCGCTGAAACTTCATTAAACCTTTTTGCAGATTTCAACGGAAGAGCAGAAGCAAACATTACGCACGTAGCACCGATTAATGATAAATGGACGCAAACTTTTTTGCTTCACGGAAACGGAACCTTCGGAGATACTGATATGAACGACGACAATTTCCTTGACCGTCCGAAAGGAACTCAGATCAATGCAGCTTATTTATTGAATTATAACGATTTGGAACGTTCTGGTTTTGGATCACATTTCGGAATTAATTTTATAAAAGACGAACGAACTGCAGGGCAAATTGGATTTGATAAAAAACTTCCTCAAAGTGAGCAGTCACTTTACGGTGTTGGAATTGATATTTCAAGATTTCAGGTTTGGAATAAAACCGGGTATGTTTTTAAAGGAAAACCTTACCAAAGTTTGGGCTGGATGAATCAATATGTATATCATCAGCAAGACAGCTTTTTTGGCCTTAGAAATTATTCAGGACAACAGCATACTTATTATTCCAATTTAATTTTTGAAAGTATTTTAGGAAATACCAACCACAAATACAAAGCCGGAGCAAGCTTTTTATACGATGGTTATGAAGAAAATTATTTAGTTGATAACTTTAAAAGAAACGAAATTGTTCCTGGAGTTTTTACTGAATATACTTTAACAGGTTTAAAATATACTTTGGTTGCAGGAGCAAGAGCAGATTTTCACAACTTGGCAGGAACACAGTTCACACCAAGATTGAATTTTAAATATGATTTTACTCCGCAAACTATTTTTAGACTTTCTGCCGGAAGAGGTTTCAGAACAGCTAATGTTTTTGCAGAAAGCCAGCAATATTTTGCGTCGAACAGAAATATTCAGATTTTACAAAATAGCGGAGACATTTATGGTTTAAGACCTGAAATTGCTTGGAATTACGGAGTGAGCTTACAACAGGAATTTAAAATTTTCGGCAAAAAATCTACCATTGTTGCAGATTTTTTCAGAACAGACTTCCAGGATCAGGTTTTGGTAGATCTTGACCGTTCACCTCAGCAATTGACGTTTTACAATCTTGATGGAAAATCTTTTGCCAATTCATTTCAGACGCAGTGGGATTTTACTCCTTTCAAAAACTTTGATGTAAGATTGGCTTACAAATATTATGATGTTCAGGCAGATTATTTGGATGGAAGACGTGAAGTTCCTTTCATGGCAAAACACAGAGGTTTTGTGAACTTGGCTTATGCTACCAACAAAAATAAAAACGAAGGATTCTGGAGTTTTGATACGACATTGAACTGGGTTGGAAAACAAAGACTTCCAAACACCTCAACTAATCCGGCGGAATTCCAATTGCCGATGTATTCTGAATCATATGCAGTTTTGAATGCACAGATTTCTAGAAATTTCAATAAAAAATTAAGAGCTTATTTAGGTGGGGAAAACCTAACTTCTTATCATCAGGAAAATGCGATTATGGATTTTAGAAATCCTTTCGGAAATTATTTTGATGGCGGGATGGTTTACGCTCCAATTATGAAAGCAAATTTTTATGTTGGTTTTGACGTAACATTTTAAGGTTGAGATTGAGAGGTTTGCATAATTTTCAAATTAACTCATTTTCAAATTTTCAAATAAAAAAGGCATGGTTTCAATAATTTAATGATTATGAAATCATGCTTTTTTGTATCTTTAGATTAAATTTTAAACATCAAATATTTTAATATGAAACGTAACGCAACAGCCGTTTGGAACGGTACCGTAAAAGAAGGTAAAGGACATTTAACAACACAAAGCACAACTTTAAATCAAACTCAATATTCTTTCGGAAGTCGTTTCGAAGATGGAGTTGGAACTAATCCTGAAGAATTATTAGCTGCAGCTCACGCAGGATGTTTCACCATGAAACTGAGTGCAGAATTGACTCAAGCCGGTTTTACTCCTGAAGAGCTTACAACAAAATCAGTAATTACACTAGACCCTGCAGCAGGAAAAATCACTAAATCTGAATTAACATTAACCGCAAAAATCCCTGGAATTTCTGAAGAAGATTTTCAAAAATATGCGAAAATTGCTGAAGAAGGTTGTCCTGTAAGTCAGGCTTTCAGTTTTGAGATTAGTTTGAACGCTACCTTGACAAACTAAACACAATATAAAATTTAATTATATTATCAATAGAAACGGGCTAAAGCCCGTTTTTTCATTTTAAAACTAAATCGATTGACTTTAAATCTTAGCCTTTCAAATTCAATTAATCCAGCAATTAAAGTTTAATTTAAAAATAAATATACCATTCGGTATATTTTCGTATATTTGCACGTTGATTATTGAAGATGTCAAAAGCAGAAAAGACAAAACAATTCATTATTGAGAAAACTGCAACTTTGTTTAATACCAAAGGTTATACCGCTACGTCTTTGTCTGATATTACAGAAGCAACCGGCCTCACAAAAGGCAGCATCTACGGAAATTTTGAAAACAAAGACGAAGTATCACTCGAAGTTTACAAATATAACTCAGGAATTCTCAAAAAAAGTTTAATGAGATCATTCAGCGAAGAGTTTCCTACAATGTCTGATAAACTGTATGCTTTCGTGTCTTTCTACAGAAAAAACTGGCAATTGGTTTTTCTACATGGAGGTTGTCCGCTGATGAATGCCGCAACAGAATCTGATGATACTTTTCCTGCACTAAACAATCAAGTGAAATTATCTTTTGAAGACTGGACAAAAACTATTTCTAAAATTATTAAAACCGGACAGATCAATAATGAGTTCACAAAGGAAATAAATCCGGAACAATACGCTTCACTTTTCATTATCCTTATTGAAGGCGGAATCTTACTTTCAAAAACAACCGGTGATGAGAAACATTTAAATCTTGCCTTAGACAGAATTTTAATACTCGTCGACAAAGAAATTAAAAAAAATCCTTTATAAAAATAAATGGTATGGATAAACTGCAGGCATTAAAATCATTCATCGGAAAAGAATTTACCGCATCACCCTCTCCTTTTATGAGATGGCTTAATCCGGTGGTTATTTCGGCTGAAGAAGGTCAAATTGAATTTCAATACACCGTAAGGGAAGAATGGCTAAACCCGATGGGAAATATGCACGGCGGAGTAACGGCAGCAATTATGGATGATATTATTGGGGCAACGATGTTTTCTTTAAACGAAAAAACCTTCATTGTAACCGTAAATAATAGCATTGATTATTTTTCAACCGCAAAAGAAAATGATAATATTGTAGCAGAAACAAAAATTATTAAAAGAGGAAAACAGTTTGTGAATGCACAATACGAGATTTGGAACGCAGACAAAACAAGACTCATCGCAAGATGAACCTCTAATTTATTCAAAATTAATAACTAAATATAAAATCGCCATTACTGAATATCTTTTATGAGTAAAACAGTGAAAATTGTGATTTTAAATGACTTAAAAAAATATAAACGACCACCTATGAAAAGAGTTGTCATTACAGGATTAGGCGCAGTAACGCCTTTAGGAAATAATGTTGAAGAATTCTGGCAAAACAGCATCAACGGAGTGAGTGGAGCCAATAAAATCACTCATTTCGATACCGAAAAATTTAAAGTACACTTTGCGTGTGAAGTAAAAGACTTTGATCCTAAAGTATATTTAAATCACAACGAAATAAAAAGAAGCGACCTGTTTTCACAATACGCAATGTATTCATCCGCAGAAGCGATCAAAGATTCAGGATTGGAATTTGAAAAAATGGATCCTTTTGATACAGGCGTAATCTGGGGAACCGGACAAGGTGGAATGTGGACTTTCGAAAGTGAAGTCATGAATTTTGCAGCCAATGATCAGAACCCAAGATTCAATCCTTTTTTTGTCCCTAAATTTATTGCCAACATGGCTTCGGGAATGATTTCTATGAAGTTTGGGCTTCAGGGAATTAATTACACAACAATTTCCGCTTGTGCAACAGGAAACACCGCTTTAATGGACGCTTTCAATTACATTCGTTTAGGAAAAGCCAAAGTAATCATTAGCGGAGGATCTGAAGCAGCAATTACTCCGGCTTCAATTGGCGGATTTTCTGTAATGAAAGCTATGTCTACAAGAAATGATGATTTTGCTACAGCAAGCCGACCTTATGATGAAGACCGAGACGGTTTTGTAATGGGAGAAGGAGCCGGAGCTTTGGTTTTGGAAGAATACGAACATGCAAAAGCAAGAGGTGCAAAAATCTATGCAGAGCTGGTAGGAGCCGCAATGACCGCCGATGCATATCACATGACCGCACCTCATCCTGATGGAATTGGAGCAATAAAAGCAATGCAATTAGCCCTAAATGAAGCTGGAGCAAACGTAGAAGATATTGATTATTTGAATCCTCATGCAACTTCTACTCCACTTGGAGATTTGGTTGAACTAAAAGGAATCAGCAAATTATTTAAGGGAAGTAAAAATCTGGATTTAAGTGCTACAAAATCAATGACCGGTCATTTGTTGGGAGCGGCAGGAGCAGCAGAAGCTATTCTTTCGATTAAAGCGATTGAAAAAGGAATTATTCCACCAACAATCAACCTTCACAAGATTGATGAAAATATTCCAAAAGATGTAAATATTATTTTTGGTGAAGCAAAAGAAAAAAACATTCAATTTGCATTAAGTAATGCCTTTGGCTTTGGAGGACATAATGCTACTTTGGTGTTTAAGAAATTTTCATAGAATTAATTTAAACCATTAAGATTTATTAGGTGATACTTCCTTCGTCAAAATGGCAACAATAAAGATAAATAACTTTTAAAGAAAAAGCAGTCTATATTTAGACTGCTTTTATTTTATGCTTCTTTCAACCATTCCGATGAAGAAAGATAATTCTGATCGGGATAATAAATAAAAAGACAATTTTTTCCTTTTATTGTATTAATAATTGGCTCTGTTAATGCTCTCGGAATTGCAGGACAGCCCCAACTTCTTCCGATTCTTTTGTGTGCTGCAGCAAACTCTTCACTTACATAGTCCGCTCCGTGCATTACGACAGCTCTTCTGTAAGCTGCATCATTAAACCCCTTATCCATTCCTAAAAGTTTTAAAGAATATCCATTGTCTCCATTGTAGGTTGACTCTGTTATGTAAAAACCCATACTGCTTTGAAGTGAGCTTTCTATGTTAGAAAAATTTGTTGCAAATTCTTCTCCTGTATTTTTTCCGTGGGCAACCAATGAGTTGAAAAGAACTTTTTTCTCGTTCATATCAATCACCCAAAGTCTTTTAGTATTTGATGACATCGAAAAATCACAGATCGTTAATAAATATGCATTTTCATCCAATTTCCCAGCTTTTTTCAGATTAGAAAAACCTAAAATAGCTTTAGAAAAAACATCAAAATTTAGTTTATGATCATTTTCGAATAAGATAGAATTGTAAAGTTCTTCAGAAGAACTCATTTCGTTTGTGCCTTTTTCAGATTTAATTTCAACTGTAGTTTCTATTTTTTTTGTGTTGGTGTTTTCATTCTTTACATTATCGTTTTTTGGAAAAACATAAAAAGAAGTCGTTACCATGTACACAATGCCTAATAAGCTATAAAATCCTTTCATTAAATATTATGTTAAATTAAAATTCTGGGTACAAATTTATAAAATCATAATTATCAACGAGTTAAAACGAAAAAAGTTTAACTCAATTTAAGAAACTTTAACTCATAAAGATTATTTCTCAGAATCAGAGACAAACTCTAAACTTATAGAATTCATACAGTATCTCGTCCCTGTTGGAGCCGGTCCATCATTGAAAACATGTCCTAAATGAGAATCGCATCTTTTGCAAACCACTTCAATTCTTTCCATACCGTGAGAAGAATCCCGGTTGTACCTTACTCCATTTTTATCGGCTTCAAAAAAACTTGGCCAACCACAACTGCTCATAAATTTCTGGTTGGAACGGAAAAGATGATTTCCACAAACCGCACAATAATATTCTCCCAATTCATCAAATTCATTGTATTTTCCGGTAAAAGGTCTTTCTGTTGCCGCTTCTCTTGCAATAGCGTACAAATCTGGAGAAAGAATTTCGAGCCATTCATCATTGGAAACATTCAGTTTTGAAGTATCTGTTCTTGAATAATATGGATTGTTTTTTGCTTCGTTTTGCATAGAATTTATTTTTATATTTTTATTTGAATGAACTTTAAATATACTCAAATTCGATATTTTTAAATGTTCTGAAGTAGCTAAAAATTCCTTCTTGATTAGAATAAATATTAAACTTCACAACCAAATTTAGTAAATTTGAGAATATGAATGATGAAGCCAAAAGAAAACAGCTCAGAAAATATAAAGCTTTTGCCACAGGACTTTTTGTTTTGATGGCGATTATTTTTGTAATTACCACAATTTTACAAAAAACTCTCGATTCTCACTGGGTTGGCTATGTTCGTGCATTTTCTGAAGCAGCAATGGTGGGTGCTTTAGCAGATTGGTTTGCTGTGACGGCACTTTTCCGTCATCCTTTAGGTCTTCCGATACCGCACACCAACCTGATTGAAAACAGTAAAGAGAAATTGGGAGACAATCTCGGGAGTTTTGTAGTTTCCAATTTTCTTTCACCCCAAACCATCCGACCATATATTCAGAAAATTAAAATATCAAATTTTGTCGGCGAATGGTTAACTAAAGAAAGAAATCAGGAAGCTTTAATTAAAAATCTTTCAGATATTGTTCTTGATATTCTCAATAAACTGGATGATTCTGAAGTGAGTCAGTTTATCAGCAAAAAGGTGAGCGAAATGACGGACGATATTCAGCTCAACAAAATTTTAGGCAACGGAATTATCTATCTTTTAGACAAAAATGACCATCAGAAAATCGTTACCAATCTTTCAAAACAAATCAAAGAATATTTAATAGAAAACGATGCAATGATTCAGGAAAGGGTAAAAAAAGGTAGTTATTCTTTTATCCCTTCGTTTGTAGATAATAAAATTGCCGATAAAATTGCGAGCGGACTTTCGGATTTCTTCCGTGAAGTAGAAGAAGATACTAATCACGAACTCAGAACTTTAATTACAAAAAAGATCTACGATTTTTCTATCGATTTAAAAGAAGATCCGAAATGGAATGATGAGTTTAAAACTATTAAAAATGACTTCCTGAAAAATGATAAACTGGAAGAATACTCTAATGACATTTGGCTTTCCATCAAAAAAACATTGAGCACAGAACTGCAGGAAGAAGAATCTTCATTAAAAAAATACATCACCAAAAACCTCAACGAGTTTTCCCAAAACCTCAAAACCGACGAAAAACTTCAGAATAGAATCGACCATTGGGTACGAGTTACTGCGTACAAATACATTCTGAAAAACACTCATCAAGCCGGAAACCTCATCAGTTCAACCGTCGGAAACTGGCAAGGAAAAGAACTCAGTGAAAAACTGGAACTGGAAGTTGGAAAAGATCTTCAATTTATACGTGTCAACGGAACTTTAGTCGGTGGATTGGTTGGGTTAATTATTTATACGATTTCACATTTTTTCCTCTGAAAAAATTAAACTAATGTCAAACCATAAAAAACTTTTAACGCTCTTATTTTCTTTAAGCTTAACCTTTTTTCTCTGTCAGAAAGTTGAATTAAAGAAAGTAACAGATTCATCTCAGATTTTCAAAGGAGAAATTGCGGGAACTCCTGTGACCATGCAGCTTTATTTTGCAGGAATTGCAGACTGTAGTTTGTATCAATATTTTGTAGGCGGATGGTATTACTACGATAAATACCAAAAGAAAATTCCATTAACAGGCATTTACGATTATGGAAAATTGTCTTTGTATAATTTTGGAACCAGGCAAAAACAGAATGCTAAGATTTTCAGAGACAGCATTACTTCCCCTCAAAAAGTAGAAAGAGCTGCAGAAATTGCAAAAAATCTACATCCTAAAGAATCCATTATTTTTGAGCAAAAGGATAGAGAAAATCCAATTTTAGGTAATTTTTATTTAAATGAAAAAGCTCAACCAGCGAAATTATCCACCGGTAATACTATGATTTACCGATATAATAATTATCTGATTTTGCCCAACAATAAAAAGATTAACACATTTGATTTTATTAATAAGCATGGCGGAAATCAATTAATTTCTTACGCTTCAGGAGAAAATGGAAATCGTGTCTTGTTATATTTTGAAGAATCATCAAATTTCAATGCGTGCGGAAGATGTGGGGCTAGCGAAGGCGAAAGAGGTTACCGGGTTTTGTATTTCACAAAAGACTGGAATTATAAAAATTACGAAGAATTTCTCACAGAAAGCTGTCTTGAAAATATGTATGATACTAAAGAAACAAAATCCAAAGATCGAAAAATTTTAACTTTTAAAGTAAACAAAACTGAATCTGCCTCAGCTTATACTTTTATGGTTGATATAAAAAATGCATCTGTTAGAAAATCAAAATAAAAAAGAGAGTTTTAAAAACTCTCTTTTAACTTATCTAGAAATTCTACCCGCTCTCGTTAAAAGTTCCTGATTAATATCGTTTATCAGTTGCGGACCTTCATAAATAAATCCGGTGTACAGCTGAACCAAAGTCGCACCCGCATCCAGCTTTTCAATCGCATCTTTTGCAGAATGAATTCCGCCGACTCCGATGATAGGGAAAGCTCGGTTACTTTTATCCGAAAGATATTTGATCATTTTTGTACTTCGCTCACGAATAGGTTTTCCACTTAAACCACCGTTTCCGATCTGTTCTAAAACTTCCGGTGAAGTTTTCAGCCCTTCTCTGTTAACTGATGTGTTTGAAACTACAATTCCGTCGATTTTTGTTTCGGCAATCAGTTCGATGATTTCGTCAAGCTGCTGATTGTTTAAATCCGGAGCGATTTTTAAAAGAATCGGTTTTGGATTTACTTTAGTTTGATTGATTCCCTTAACCGCAGTAATCAATTCTCTCAAGTATTCTACATCTTCCAGTTTTGCGTGGCTTCCTACATTCGGACAACTCACATTCAGAACAAAATAATCTACGTAAGGATGAAGACCTTCGAAACAGTCGAGATAATCTTGTGTATAATTTTCCGGCGTTGTGTTGGTGTTTTTTCCAATGTTTCCGCCGATGATTATTTTTCCTTTGTTGCCTTTCAGCTTTTGGATTGCTGCTTCAAGACCATCGTTATTGAAACCCATTCTGTTGATAATTCCTCCATCTTCGATTAAGCGAAATAATCTCTTTTTAGGATTACCGGCCTGCGCTTTTGGAGTTACCGTTCCGATTTCTACAAATCCGAATCCTAAATCGCCTAATTCGTTGAATAAAACTGCATTTTTATCGAAACCTGCCGCTAAACCAACCGGATTTTTAAATTTCAGTCCGAAAACTTCTCGTTCAAGACGCTTATCTACGATAGGTTTTGGAAGGAATAATTTGGTTAAGAATCCAAAATTTTTAAGCATCGAAAAAGTAAAGTGGTGAACTTCTTCGGGATCAAATTTAAAAAGTATTGGGCGGATGAGCGATTTGTACATTGAAAAAAAGTTTTACAAAAATAATCATTTTCAAATTAATGAATTCTTGATATGTGATAATTTATTTAAATGAAGATTATTGTCGCTTTTGACCTTAAGCAAAAATTTCACGAAATGTTTTGCACGAATAGACACAGAGTTTGTCATTGACTTCGTCGAATCTTCAATTTCCGGAGGAATCAAAACTCGAATCTTTCCATACAATCTCTAACACTATGCTTAGATCCTTTGACTTCGCCGAACCTAAAGGTTTCAGGATGATAAGCATTACGCAGATAAAAAACGGCTAAATATATAAACTCAGATCAAAACTCAAAATATGCCCTACTCTTTTGAACTCATCATCTATAGTTGCATTTACTGTAATTCTTTCGTTGGAAATCGGATGATTAAAAATCAATTGATGGGCATGAAGTGTCATTTTGGTAATACCAAATGTTTGAAGCCATAACTTGTTTTGTTTGTTGCAACCATGTTTACGACATCCTAAAATCGGATGTAAAATATGTTTAAAATGCTTTCTCAACTGATGAAATCTTCCCGTTTCAGGAATCGCTTCTACCAAACAATACCTTGAAGTCTGATATTTTAAAAAAGGCAAATCTATTTCCGAAGTCTGCAGACGATGATAATAAGTGACTGCATTTTGTTTGACTTCATTTTCATTGACCAAATCGTAATCAATTGTTTCTTCTTCTTTTGCCCAGCCTCGCAGAATGGCGATGTATTTCTTTTCAACCTTTTTTTCCTCAAATTGAGTGCTCATCATTCTCAGCGTATCTTTATCTAAAGTAAACAACAAAACACCCGAAGTTTTTCGGTCTAAACGATGCACAGGATACACTTTTTGCCCGATTTGATTTCTCAGTTCCTGAATTGCATACGTATCTGCTTCGCCGGAATAAAAAGACTTGTGAACCAATAATCCGCTTGGTTTATTGATAGCAATAAGATGCTCGTCTCGATAAAGAATTTCTAACATGGGGCAAAACTAAGGATAATTTAGTTCTACAACTCTCTTTTAAAAGTGTAAATAACTCCATAAGAGCTCCCTCCATAATCTCTACTTTCTGAAGTCACTAATTCCCAACCTTCACTTCCGTGCTGATTCAACACTTTATCAATTTCAGCAGGGTCGTATTTTGTACCCCAAAAACCTTTAGGCTCAATAATAACTGTTTTATATTCAAATCTTTTTTTCATAATAAATTTTCTTATTTAAATATAAATAAATTTTAGACATTATTCTTTACAGAACTATATATGACTTATTTTTTAATTCACTTTCGTCAATAGCTCTGATTGCAGCGACATCCTTTTGTGATGAGAAACGAAGAGCAAAAGATATAGCGGAAAGCAGCTTCCCGGCTTCTAATAATTTCAGAATTAAAAACTTGCGTTATCCCGTTTCCAACTTGCCACATTTTCACTATTTTTGCAGTCAAGACGAAAAATTTATGGCAAAGCAAGAAGATGTTTTCAAGAAAGTGATTTCTCACGCTAAGGAATATGGTTTTATTTTCCCTTCGAGTGAGATTTACGATGGTTTATCTGCAGTTTACGACTACGGACAAAACGGTGCAGAACTGAAAAATAATATCAAACAATACTGGTGGAAAGCGATGGTACAGCTGAACGAAAATATTGTGGGTATTGATTCAGCAATTCTAATGCACCCGACAACTTGGAAAGCTTCAGGCCACGTTGATGCATTCAACGATCCTTTGATTGACAATAAAGATTCTAAAAAACGTTTCAGAGCAGATGTTTTGGTTGAAGACTATTGTGCAAAAATCGAGGATAAAGAAAATAAAGAAATTGAAAAAGCAGCCAAAAGATTTGGAGAATCTTTCGATAAAGCTCAGTTTGAAGCGACGAATCCTAAAATTTTAGAATACAGAGCAAAAAGAGAAGCTATTCTTTCAAGATTAGCGAAATCTTTAGAAAATGAAGATCTTGCTGATGTAAAAGCTTTGATTGAAGAATTGGAAATTGCTGATCCTGACACGGGTTCTAGAAACTGGACTGAAGTGAGACAATTCAACCTGATGTTCGGAACTAAACTGGGTGCTTCTGCAGATTCTGCGATGGATCTTTATTTAAGACCGGAAACCGCGCAAGGTATTTTCGTAAACTTTTTAAACGTACAGAAAACATCCCGTCACAGACTTCCATTTGGTATTGCTCAGATTGGTAAGGCGTTCAGAAATGAGATCGTTGCGAGACAGTTTATTTTCAGAATGCGTGAATTTGAACAAATGGAAATGCAGTTTTTCGTTGCTCCGGGAACTGAACTTGAATTCTACGAACAGTGGAAACAAAAACGTCTGAACTGGCATAAAGCGCTAGGTTTAGGTGATGAAAATTACAGATTCCACGATCATGAGAAACTGGCGCATTATGCCAATGCTGCGGCTGATATTGAATTTAATTTCCCGTTTGGATTTAAAGAACTGGAAGGTATTCACTCAAGAACAGATTTCGATTTGAAGGCGCATGAAAAATTCTCCGGAAGAAAACTTCAGTTCTTCGATCCTGAAAGAAATGAAAACTACGTTCCTTATGTAGTCGAAACTTCTGTTGGTTTAGACAGATTATTCCTTTCTATTTTCTCTCATTGCTTAAAAGATGAAGTTTTGGAAGACGGTTCAGAAAGAACAGTTTTATCTTTACCTCCAGCTTTAGCACCAATTAAAGCGGCGATTCTTCCATTAATGAAGAAAGATGGTTTAGCTGAATATGCAGAAAAAATATTTGATGATTTAAAATACGATTTCAACTTGTTCTACGAAGAAAAAGATGCGATCGGAAAACGTTACAGAAGACAGGATGCGATCGGAACACCTTACTGTATTACGATTGACCACGATTCTTTAACAGATCACACGGTGACCATCAGAGACAGAGACACGATGCAGCAGGAAAGAGTTCCGGTTTCTGAACTGAGACGAATTATTGATGAGAAAACGAATTTCAGAAATTTACTTTCTAAAATATAAATTGAAGGCCCTGATTTTTTCAGGGCTTTTTTGATGCTTGGTTTTAAAATTATTCTAAATTTGTTTAAGACCAAATTCTTATGATTATTCTTTTTTATATTGCCCTATTTCTGGTAACAGTAGTGATTTTATTCTATATTTTCGGCTACGCTTACCTCTTCAGCGGAATTTCTAAAACCTATCTTCGTGGAAAATCGAGTGCGAACATTGATGATGGGAAATTTTTCACCAAAAATATCATTCAAACAACAAAACCTGTTCTTTGGGATGAACATCCTGATTACAATAAAAAAGAATTACCGAAAAACATCGTTGATGATTTAATTCATTCAAATACTGCATCATTTTTAGTTGTAAAAGAGGGTAAGTTATTGCACGAACAATATTGGAACGGGTATAATGAACTTTCAAAAACCAATTCCTTTTCTATGGCAAAAGCCGTTACCGTAATGCTTTATGGCAAAGCTTTGGAAGAAGGAAAAATTAAAAATATGGATCAGAATTTTTCTGAATTCTATGATGAGTTTAAATTAAAGCCCTTCGGGAAAGATTTAAATTTAAAACATCTTGCGCAAATGGAATCTGGCTTAATTTGGGATGAAAATTATAAAAATCCTTTTCTTCCGAATGCAAGGGCCTATTATGGAAGAAGTCTCATCAAAGCTACATTTTCAAGGAAATTTAAAGAAAAGCCGGGCGAAAGATTTGAATATCAAAGCGGCTCAACTCAACTCTTAGGTTTTGCGGTAAAAAAAGCAATTAATCAGTCTCTGTCAAGTTATTTATCCGAAAAATTCTGGAGTCCTTTAGGAATGGAACAAAATGCCGACTGGAGTGTCGATGAAAGCGGAATGGAAAAAACCTACTGCTGCATTCACTCCAACTCAAGAGATTTTGCAAAACTTGGACAGTTGTTTATTGATGACGGAAAAGTGGGCAACGAACAGATTTTAAATTTAGATTTCATTGAAAAAATGAGAACCCCTACCGAAAAATCTGATGAAATTTACGGAATGGGTTTTTGGATTAATAACGATAACCCTATCAAACATTATTACTTTCTCGGCCTTCAAGGTCAATATATCATTATGATTCCGGAACATAAAATGGTGATTGTAAGAACCGGAAGCTATAACAATTTGCCTAAAAACGATCGTGGAAGACCGGATCAGGTGAAATTTTTGGTAAATGAAACGGTTAAGCATTTTGCTTAAAGGTTGAGTCTAAAATTGAGGTTGAATTTTTTTTTAACCATTAAGATCAATTAAGTAGTTAAGGTAAAATTAAGGAAATGTCTAAAGATCTTATTTAGCTTGATACTAACTCTGATTTCTTAAAACTAAATCTTTAAAATTTCATTTTTAAATTGAATTATGGAAAAATATAATCCTTTAGTAGATGAATATATTGAAAAATCGCAGGATTTTGCTAAACCTATTTTAAATTACATTCGGGAGACTGTGCATGAGTTTTGTCCAGATGCAGAAGAAACTATCAAATGGAAGTTTCCGACATTTATGTACAAAGGAAAAATTCTTTGCTCAATGGTTTCGTTTAAACAATATTGCAGCATGGGATTTTGGCTTCATGATGAAATGCAAACGATAAAAAATCTGGAAACTGATGTTGAAAAAACCAATATGTTCAGCTTAGGAAAAATCACCAAACTCGAAGATCTTCCGTCAAAACCTCAGCTTAAGAAAATTATTTTGGAAGCAATGGAACTGACGGATATGGGTGTAAAACTTAAAAAGGCAACATCTTCAAAGGTAGAAATTGAAGTTCCTGAATATTTCAAAAATGCTTTAAACCAAAATAAAAAAGCTCATGAAATTTTTGAAAAAGCATCGCCTTCTTTCAGAAAAGAATACATCAACTGGATCACGGAAGCCAAAACAGAAACCACCCGAAATAAAAGGATGGAACAAGCCATAGAATGGATTGCAGAAGGAAAAGGCAGAAACTGGAAATATGAGAAGAAGAAATAATTTTGCGGAAAGTTGGATGATGGAAGCCTGATGTTTACAAGTTTGAAAACAAACCACTCTTTTAAACTAAATTCTTAGTGGAATCTGAAATTCGCTTCAGTAAGCGTATTATTTTTTAGAAAAGCTTCGTATTCGGGGGACATTTGAGCACGACCAAAAGTATTTTGTCCGCTCATGCTTCCCAAACGCACTTTATCTTTTCCGTATTTTTTATTCATTGCATCCATCGCTTTCATTACAGGCAAATGCTGATTTTGTGTGTCTTCTTCAAACAAATTAATCAATCTTTGATCTTCGGGCACAAAATCATTGACGATAACTCCTGCTTTTTTATAATGAAATCCTTCCTCAAAAATAGATTCAAATAATTCATTCACTACTCTGCCAATAAGAATCGATGAATTGGTCGGATTTGGAAGAATCTGAGTTTTAGCATTTCTGTATTCCGGTAAATCTTTTCTAAAACGGTTGGTCTGTACAAAAACTGTTACCATTTTACAGCAGGTATTTTGTTTTCTCAGCCTTTCAGAACAATACATTCCAAAGGTTTCTATACGTTCATGCACATCCTCTTTTTTGGTAAGCATTTCCATAAAACTTCTCGTCACCGCAATCGATTTTTTAGGAGATGGAGCATCTAATTCTAATTGACGGATTCCTTTCAATTCACTAATCATTCTTACGCCATGAATTCCCATCACTTTGCGAACCCACATTTCTGGTTTTTGAAGTAAATCCCAAGCTTTATAAACACCGTTATCGTTCATTTTTATGGCAAGTTTTCTTCCGATTCCCCAAACATCACCAATGTTGAGCCATTTTAAAGCTTTTTCAATTTTTTCGGAAGTATCTAAAATATAAACACCTTCATTAAATTTTTTTGGAAATTCTTTTACGATTCTGTTGGCAACCTTACACAAAGTTTTTGTAGGCGCAATACCGATGCTTACAGGGATATTTTCCTTATCCTGAATTTCATTTTTAATTTTAACACAATAATTGTAGGTGTCAATATATTTAAAACTTGTAAGGTCTAAAAATAATTCATCGATAGAATAGACTTCAAAATCAGCTTTATCAACATAAGACGTTGAAATCTCAATGACTCTCTGGCTTTTGAAATTATACAATTCAAATTTTGCAGAAAAACTCTTTACATCATGTTGCTTAAAAAGCTCTTTATACTTAAATGCAGGAGCCGCCATCGGAATCCCCAGATCTTTAGCTTCCTTACTTCGGGACACCACACATCCGTCGTTGTTGGAAAGCACCACAACGGGTTTGTTTTCAAGCGAAGGATCTAAAGTTCTTTCACACGAAACAAAAAAATTATTGCAATCGACTAAAGCATACATGACATGAAAAAACAACTGTTTGAAAGTACAAATCTATAACTTTCAAAACAGAATTTCACATTTTGTTAAAAATTTAACACCGTATCTATTTAATTAAAAATCAACAAATTAAACACTTTCAAACACGTCAAGTTTTGTCGCAATAATGTATTAATCAGTGTTTGCAGAAAGTTTATTTTTTTATTTAAATGAAACCTTTTTTATCCTCAATGCGTCAAGTTTTGACGTATTGCACCCCTACATTTGTTTTCTAAAGAAGCTAAAAATATGGATAAAATAACCTTACAGAGAATAGAAAAATTACATCCTTTTGTGAGAGAGGAAGTAAAGCAAATCATTGAAGAATGCGATGAAGCATTAACCGGAAAAGCCAAAATCAGGATTACTCAGGGACTTCGAAGTTTTGAGGAACAGGAAAAACTTTATGCCATCGGAAGAATTACAAACGGGAAAAAAGTAACAAACGCTAAAGCCGGACAAAGTATTCACAATTACGGATTAGCCGTTGATATTTGTTTAATTATTGACAGAAAAACAGCAAGTTGGGACACTGCAAAAGACTGGGACAATGATCAGGTTGCCGACTGGTATGAATGTGTGAAAATTTTCGCAAAACACGGTTGGGATTGGGGCGGAAACTGGAAAACTTTTAAAGATCTTCCCCACTTTGAAAAGAAGAATTTCCCGACTAAAAAAGGTTTGGTAAAAACGACTTGGAGGGCACTTTCTAAGCTGAAAAGGGATGAAGAAAATTATGTTATTTTTTAAAGTTTTTTCTTGAAAATAATTATAACACGTCAAGTTCTGTCGCTTCCCGATCCTATCTTTATTCTACCAAAATAACAGTAGAAAAATGAAAAAGACAACCCTACTTTCTTTAGATGGAGGCGGAATAAGAGGCATCATCACTTGTATTATTTTACGCTACATCGAAGAGCAGCTGCAGATCCATGACAAACCGAGCGCAAAACTTGGAGATTATTTTGATCTGGTTGCAGGAAGCAGCACCGGAGCATTAATTGCAGCGATTATTTTGTGTCCCGACGAACACAGAAAAGCTAAATATTCTATTCAGAAAGGTTTGGAATTGTATTCTGAAAAAGGTGGCGATATTTTTCAGATTTCCTTTTGGGAAAAACTAATCAACCCATTTGGATTACTGAATGAAAAAATTTCTCAGGAAGCCCTTGAAAAAAACCTCAATGAATTTTTTGGAAATTTAGAATTAAAAGAGCTGATAAAACCCTGCTTAATAACAAGCTATGATATAGAAAACAGAAGAGCAAAATTATTTAACTCATGGAAAGCCAATTTAATCACTGATAATTTTTATGTAAAAGATGTTTGCAGAGCGACTTCAGCAGCACCAACTTATTTTACTCCGGTTCAGATTAAATCGATGTACGGACAGATTTTCAGCTTAATTGATGGCGGAATGTTTGCCAATAATCCAGCGCTTTGTGCTTATGCAGAAGCAAGAAAAGTTCCTTTTGCTGAAGTTTTGAAAAATCATCAGAAAGCCAATTATCCGACCGTGAATGACATGATTATTATTTCCATCGGAACCGGAATTGAATCGAAAAAATATTCGTTCAAAAAAATGGAAAAAGCCGGAAAGATTGGTTGGGTAACTCCAATTATTGATATTCTGATGTCTGCGAATGCAGAAACGGTAGATTATCAACTTTGCCAGATGTTTAATACTTTAGGATTGAGAAATCAGAAAAACTATTACCGACTAAATCCTTCGTTGAAGAACGCTTCTCCTGCGATGGATAATGTGAGAAGATCTAATATTGAGAATTTAATTCAGGCCGGATTGAGCTATATTGATGACAACAGGGAAGTTTTAAACCAAATTGTGCAGAAATTAATCAAAAACAAAATATAAGCTTTTTAGATTATAATCAGTTAATATAAGCTTATTTAATTATAATTACTATTTGGTAAAGTTTTATATTTTCAAAAAATTAAATGAATAACAAAATGAAAGCAATTTTAGCATCACTTTTTTTGAGTATATTATTTTCATTGTTTGTTGTATCATTTCATATCTTTTATCTGACTATTTTAATCCCCCAATTACAGAAGAAGGGTTTCGATATATGCCTACTGAAAGTATTTTCAAATCAATAATCATTGCATTTTTTATCACAATTCCTTTCTACATCATAATCAGAAAATTTATAAAAAGAAAATTGTAATTTTTCTAAATCCTTAAAAAAACACGTCAAGTTTTGTCGCTCCCCGCTCCTACTTTTGTAATATAAACAAAGACACAAAAAACAAATCTTAAAAACTTTAAAAACCATTTGAATTCGATATTAAACAATGTTGAACAGCTCAAAGTATGTTCAAAATCAACCCAACATTTAAAAACACAAAATATGGAAACACCAAATCACAATTCTGATATTGTTTTTAATGAAAACCTCTATACGATTACCTGGACAGACATCGAAAATGCAGAAATCGATTACGAAAATTACCTCGATGATATTGAAAATTTCTTCAGAGAAGATTTTGAAAATGATGTTCTGGAGGAAGAACCTGAAATAAAGAAAGATGAAATTTAATTTTCAAACACGTCAGGTTTTGTCGTTATGACACCCTAGATTTAATACATCAATACAACTTAAATCTTTTAAATTTTTTCAAAAAAAATCTTTGAATTCAGCTCTCAAAAAGTATGAACAGCCAGAAGCATGCATAAAAACTAACAATTAAAAAAACACAAAATGAATCTTCCTATTAAAAATAAAGGTGGAAATCTGTTGCCGGAAACCACCTTAAAAAATAAGGCTAAAGCACGAAGCCTATCTAATAAAAAGAAACTTCAAAATTTTAATCTTAAGAGCAAAAACAAATTTACAAAATGAAATCAAAAGAAGAATTAAAAAAATTATTCGAAAATGGTGATAAACCAACACAGGAAGAGTTCTGGGAATGGCAAGACTCCTATTGGCACAAAGATGAAAAACTCCCTACAGAAGCTGCAGGCATCTACAAAATCAAAGGTTCAGTTGCGAACTTAGCGGCTCTTAATGCTCTTACCGGTATGGAAGAAGGTGATGTTTACAACCTTTTAGATACTGGTGATAACTATGTGTATGTACTTGATTTAAACAATACAGGAGTTGCTGGCTGGGATAAGCTTTCAGGTATTATTGATTTATCTACTGTTGATTTACAGACTGTTTTAGATAATGGAGGTTATGCTTCTAATGGCAATTCTATTGCTAATTTTGATTTAGAAAACGGAATATTTCAAATGTCTATATCTTCTGTTACAGGTTATGAAAATACTCAAATACTCCAATCTTCAGATAATATATATATTACTAAAACAACTATGAGTGGAGTTCCCACTCAAATTGAAATTAATCAAGGTGGATTTTTGAATGGTGAAGATTATTCTCAAAGACCTGAATTTGGAGATAGAAATTTAGTAGATAAAGGTTATGTTGATAATGCTATAATCAACGTAGGAGGAAATAATTTTATTCCATTGACAGGAACTAATCAATTTAATGGTTTTATATCAAATAGTGATGAATCTATTGGTTTTGGAATTGACTCTAATTCAGGCTACAAAAGAATTACCTTATACGATTCAAACGTACCTGATTTTGCAGGCCGTGCATTTTCTCTTTTTGCTAATATTGAAGAGGGTTTCTCAGTCGGAAATTTTACAGGTAGTTATAATCGTGGTAGTATAGGAGTTAGTAATGGAGTTGAAATAATTTCAGGATATTCAGATGAAGTTACTATTCCTACATCATTTAGGTATTTTGATGGAAGATTTTATTCACTTACTTACAATGCTCCATTAAGTGAGAACGATTATATCCAAAAGAAATATGTTGATAATGCTACAAAAAGAACAAAAGGAGAGATTACAACTATTACTAATGTTGGTTCTGGTAGTGTTATTGGTGTTGTTTCGTATGAACATGAAGAAGGTAGCGATTATTTTATTGTCAGATTAAATATATCTGGTTCTTTCCCTGATATAAGTGACTTTTGTTATGTAACATTTCCATTTGAAATAGGTATATCGGATCAAAATATAATTAATAACTTCACTACTCTTAGGGTTTATACAGAAGGCACTGGTTTAGTAGTTCGTAGACTATCTGAAGAAAACGTTCAGTTTAATATAAGACAATCCTTTATTATTCCTTATGGTTTTGAAGCTACGAGTAATTAATAATTAAATTATAGTCTCAGTTGAAATATACCGAGCCTTTTAATCCTAAATAATATGTCAAAAGCACTTGTATTAAAAATTATATACTGCGCCTGATATAAACAACCATATAAAAACTTTAAACCTAGACTATTATGTCAACAAATACTTCAGCAAAAGCAGTCCCTTTTACTGTTGCAGAATCCTTGATTGGAGAAGGAATTATTAATTATAAACCAACAAATAATATGAACACAAATAACAACGCATCACAAACACTTTTCAGATTTGTAAGTTTAAGAAATCCTCAGCTTACAGAAACTAAAACAGACAACTTAGGGTTCATTCACCGTCCTACGGATATATCCAGTTTTTTTAATACTCAGGTTGTAGAAACAGACTCTGCTTTAGCCAAATTTCAGTCAATGGAACGTGCTGCAAAATCTTTTACAACAGCGCTTACAAAAGAAAGCCAGGTAGAAAATGCTTTTCCGGAGGCATTAAAAGTCGGAAGAAAAATTGCTAAAAAAGAGCAACTCTCAGATCTGGATAAAGAGAATTCTGTAATAGTATACGACAGTATTACAAAAGAACAATATGAATCTTTATGGGACAATCTAATGTTCCAAACTGTAATGCAAAGTGATTTTTATGTGAAAGAAGCAATAATTCACGTACTAAAAGCAATACATTTAGGATATGTTCTCCAATTGTTACCAACTGATGAGCTTAAAAAAATCAATGGTGAAGATTTAATGGCAAAAGCACTGGAAGCAAAAGTGGTTCTTCCCTTAAGGTTTTTCGGTGACGGAACTGATAATTCAGGATCAACTTTAATAACTAACAGAGCTTTTACAGTAGGAAGATCCACAGTGGCTTCTGAAGATCCTATTAATGCCCAACAACTTCCCATTGCTGTTCAGGAACAACTGAAAACAGAAGGAGAAAAAATCTCAGAATTATCAGGTGTCAGCTTGGAAAAACAAAGTTTAGAAAAACTTAAGACGGAATTAGAAAAAACGCAAAAAGCTTATTATAAGATTAAAAACAAAGCTTACGATGCTGCTTATAAAGGCTATCTAGCCGAACATCAATCTGAAATCGATGAATATAACAGAAAGCTAGAGGAGATCGAAGCTAAAATTACAGAAGAAACAACAGAAGAAGAAATTCGGGCTTGGTATGCCGAATTAGGTGAATTAAACATTCCTCCTTTCACTTTCGAATACAGAGATGAATTGAATTTTGAGGATTTTAAAGCTAAACTTTCCTTAGAGTCTTTAAAGTTATTCGTTACTATTTTTACAGATGCAAACGGCAGAGAATTAGATTTTTCATCAATCAATGTGATATCAGACAGACAATTACAGCTAGGTGAAGTAACCGTTTCAATCAATGAAGAATTTGATACTTATGCGGAAATTTTTGAAGAATTAAACGAAAGACTAAGTATTCAAACACAGTTTTTATTTGAAAGAACTTCTCTTAATGAAAGAGTATATGCCAATCTAGGCGGAGTATTGATTCCTGTTAATGACTCAACAAATACATTATCTAATACAATTCCAAGAACATATTATTTAAAGGTAAATCAGCAGTCAGGTAGCAATTCTTATATTACATTCTATTATCAGGCAGAAAGCAATTCTTGGGGAACAGCTTCGGCAAAGATTAGTGCTTACACAGATTTGGGTACTTATGAAGAAACTTATTCTAACATCAGTGTTTCCGGCAATAAAGTAATCTTTCCTTCTATTTTGCTTAATAAGTTTGGGAAATCAATCAGATCATTAAAAATCACAATCTTTTTCAACAACGGCGAAGAAGCTAATCTGGAGTTTTCAGGCTTAGTTCCGGATCAGTCTCATACCGGGGTTTTATATACCGAAAGAGTAAAACAAGAAACAGAAAATCCTTCTGAACCGGGAACAACTCCAAAACCGGGAACTTTTTTACCTAAAAATTTTGGTATTAAAAGATTAGGTATTGCCGATTATTTAAAAGTTGTACAAAGTACTCATGCCTATGTTCCTGGTGAGGTTACTCATATTGAGAATGTCATGGCAAAGGAGTTTAAGCAAAAATCTACAAGAAGATTAAGAAGAAGTGAAATACAGACTACAACTTCTAAATCTACAGAAAGAGAAAACTTAAGTGATACAACTACTACTTCTAGAAATGATTTACAATCTGAAGTTGCCAATGTTATTCAACAAGAAACCAACGCACAAGCTTACTTTAGATATGGCGGAGGTAATAAAGTGCCTTATGAGGTAGGTGGAAATTTCGCTACGAATAATGCTAAAGAAAATAGTACTAGACAAGCAATTGCAAAATCTCAGGAAATTACCGAAAAAGCAACAGAAAGAATTCTTACCAAAGTAGCTGAAGAAAGAATTGAAAAAATCATTGAAGAATTTGAGGAGAATAATGCACACGGCTTTGATAACAGAAATGGAGATAAACACGTAGTTGGAGTTTACAGATGGGTAGACAAGAAAATGAAAAACCAGATCTACAACTATGGGAAACGTACCATGTTTGAATTCATGATTCCTGAGCCAGCAAAACTTCACAGATTAGCTACCGTTTTTACAAAAACAACAACTACCTTAACTGAACCTGTTGATCCTAGAAAAGCCCCTGAACCTAAAACAATGGCTAATACAAAATCAGCGACGAAAGATTTATTGTCTTATTGGGCAGATATATATGGGGTAAAACTAACAGAAATTAAAGAGAAAGATCAGCATATTGAAAACATTCATGATGAATTTCATGATGATGGAAACCTAAGTGTACAACAGAAAAATTTCACCGTCCCTGCTAATTATATCTGTAAATCTGTAGAAGTTTCTTATTCTGCAACAAAGTCAAAAAGCAGCAGAAGACTAGAAGTTACAGGAGATTTCACCAATGGTATTTGGTTTTCAAAAACCGCTCCAACTGAAACATTCTTTTTAGGAGGGTTTAATCTTTCAGGCAACTGGCTATTTAAAAACTCTGGGTATAATATTGGAATTGTAGATATTTCTTTAAAACTAAACTTAGAAATTAAGCCTGAGTTATTCGAAGCTTGGAAACAAGAAAATTTCGATGCAATTATTAAAGCTTACGAAGCTGCATATGCTGATTTTTTAGCAAAACAAAAAGAAGCAGAAGAAAAAGCCAAAGCAGAAGAGGAAGAGCAAAAGAGCAAAGTTCAGGTTTCTAATTTTTATCGTGAAATGGAAAGGGTCATTATCAAGCACAACTGTATTGCCTTTTTACTTCAAGATTATCTTAACAACAATACACTTGGCAGAGATCTTACCAACAAAGCTCAGTCAATGAAAGAATTCAGTATTATTCTTGACGAAAATCTAGATCAGTATGCTGCTTTAGCAAAATTCTTGGAACAAGCATTTGAATGGACCATTATGGATTACACTTTCTATCCGTATTACTGGGCAAGTCGTGATGAATGGCAAACGATGTATCTATCTGAAAGTACAGATCCTTTATTCCGAAACTTCTTACAATCAGGTATGGCAAGAGTAATTGTAACGGTAAATCCAGGATTTGAAGATGCTGTACAATTCTTTATGACCACCGGAAGAATATGGAATGGTGGTGAAGTTCCTGTGATCGGAGATCCGATGTATATGTCTATTGTAGACGAAATGCGTGAGCCCGTAGGATTAAAACAAGGAAAAGCTTGGATTACAACATTGCCTACCTCTCTAAATATTTTACAAGAAGATTCTATTGGATTAAAAACACTTACAGCTTTACCATTTACTCAGGAAAATCCGGATGAATTCGAAGTTCCTTCTGAGGTAGTAATTGAAGATTCTGATTTTAAATCCAACAATAATCTTTTAGGAGTACAATCCAATGGAAATACTGAAAAAATCATTTCCGGAGACTGGGAATAATCAAATTAACACTAAAAAAACAAATATGTCTAATATCGGAAAAATCATAAGAGTAAATGCATTGCCACCTCTTGAAGAAAGGGAGAACAATGTTATTTACCAAGTAGCTGCACCAGGTGCAGCTACTTACACAGACTATGCCATTGATGAAAATGGTGATATAAAAACACATATAGGATATTTTAATCCGGAAGATTTGGTAGATAATGCCGTAAAAATTTCAAATCCTGAATTTCTTGAAGAAGGAATTGAGACTCAGAAAGAATTCAATGTAAAAATTCGTGAGCATTTAGACGGAAAATTAAATCAACCTTCTGTAACCGGCACAACATCTCAATATTCAGTTGTTTTAGGCTTAGATAACAATGGAAATACAGCCAAATTACCAGCCGGAGATTTAGGTAAAAATATTGCAAATTCTTTGCTGACATCTGTTGAAGGAGCCGGCTTAACTTTAGGAGCAGATTGGACTTTAGAAACATCGGGGCATCATTATTCCATAACCGGATTAGATAATGTCTCCCGTGACCCAGCATTCGACACTTTTTTATCACAAAACGATTCTGGTCAAATCGGAAAAACAAATGGAATACAACCTTTTTTAAGTTTGCCATCTGCTCTATCTGAATCAGAAAAAATAGCTTGGAAAACAGCAATGAATGGTGGGTGGACAACCAACACGATGAGTGTAGCAATGGTAGCTCCTTTAGTGATTGAAAAAAGTAATAACGCAGAAACTTGGATTTCGCTCAAAGGAGCTAATCTAAATTTAAATCCATCTTCTTTTTCAATTGAAATCATGAATGAAGATGGAGATACTACTATGGATTTAGTTCCTTCATCAAATGTTCAGTTACATCAGAATGGTATTGATTTGATTTTTTACTATAATTTTTCAAATTTACCTATTGGAAAATATAGAATCAGACTTTGGAATGGTATAGCATATTATACAACAAACTCTAGTTTAGCAATCAATATTTTAGATAATATTGATAGTATAGATACATCCATTTTAACTTGGGAAACACGATCGATCCCTGAAAATAATAATACGTATACAGGAGGAAATGGGAAAGTAGCTAAGATTAAAGACGAAGCTAATAATACTGTTGGACATACTTTCCCAATTGCTAGTATTAAATCTTCCCCGCTACATGATATTGGAGAAAATTTTTATCTAGAGATTGATGTGAATTACACAATTGAAAATATAGGAGGAAATGTTTTACCATACCTTATTCCAGCTAGAATTGGTTTAACTTATTCTGATTTTGATATTACTTCTGACGTATTTAACACTGTTTCTTATTTGGCTTATAAGCCATATTCAGGAAGAGCAGAAGCTAACATAAATACAACAACTCATCCATTTGTTGATTTATCTCCAGATGGTGTACGTTCATTCTCACAAAAATTAACATTTATTAAAAATGCAAGTACTCTGTATTTAATTTGGGGATTTAACAATAAAATTTACTCCGTAAACATTGATAACACTAGGACTTTATCACTTATTATGCAAATACCCAATTGGGAATATGATTTAAGCAATATGGCAGATTTAACAGTTTCAAAAGCTTATAAATTCTGATTCAAACATGGCAGAGCCTAAAAACTCTGCCTTTTTATTAATCTTTAAAATTATTAAAATGAAAAATACAGAATATAAAGATGTTTTTGATTTTGGGGAAGAGGCTTTGTCTATGAATAATAAATTTCCAGCAAATTCATTTCCATCTATGAAAAATGCTTTTACCATTGGAGAAAACATTAGAGGAATGAAAAATGTGAGCCCGCTTGCAACAGTAAAGTTTTTTAATCAGTCAACAGAAGATGTATTAGCTAAATATTATCCTGATGCACAAAACATTAAATCCAACAACAACAATTTAGTTTTAGATGAAAGCATTAAAAAAAATGGTTATGATTTTTATAAATATGAATTTTTTTCAGATAAAAACAGAAATGACTCTGTCGAAAATAGTGAAGAACTTATTTTCAAACTATTGCTTTTTGTTTCTACAGACGGTAATAAAGTAAAAGAATGCTATGATGTCGTTAAACCAGCTGATGATGAAATAATCTTTTTTTTAGAAACTGATGACGATACTTTAAGCGATGATGTTTTGTTTGGAAGAACTTCTGAAAAAATAAAAAAACTCTACACCGATCATTCTTCCGGTAAACTTTATAAAACTTTTTTTGATGGAGATATCTTAGATAAAATTAAAAAACATGCAGGAAATATTAACCAAGAAATTATAGAGGAATTATTTCTAAAAGGTTACATCGAGAAAAAAGGAATAAAACAAGGCTTTTTTACTTTCTTGAAGTATACATTAATGGGAATTTCTGCACCCGCAAAAGCCTTAGGTTGGGTACTAAACAAACTCGGAAACGGAATTGATTTTTTAAAAATATCCGAAGAAGTTTGGGATACTGAAAATGAAGCATATTACTTCCAAAAAGATAAGCTTATTGAAAACTTAACAATCTCAAGTGATAAACTAAAATCCTTAAAAGACTTTTTTACAGATAAAAAAGATATTGACGTACTTGGTACCGATATTTTAAAATTAATACTAGACAATATCATTCTTCAACAGATAGCTACACTTGAAGCATTTATAGAAACATATAATAATTCTGTAAAAGAGGAGATTGAAGAAATTTTTGAAACCCTGGAAGATTTACCTTCTTCAAATAGCCCAAGTTTATCAGAACGAATTGCTTTAATCTGTGGCATTTGGAATGGTTTAATAGATTTCGTTTCATCTATATTTAAGTTTTTTGGAAGTTTGTTAAAAGCACCTTTTGATATCAGTAAAAATTTTCAGCAAACGCTTGAGATGATAGATACCTTTTGGAAAATGCTAAGAGATGGAACGCTTTATAAAAATATGAAAAGTTCTATCAATTACGGGATGACACAGATAGTTCAATATCTTAAAAAAAACTCAGATGACATCAATTGGGTAAGAGTATATTATATCGGAGGATTCTCATTGGCATTTTTAGGTACTTTTTTTATTCCTCTTGCAAACATAGCCAAGGTGGCAAATGCAGGAAAGGTAGGAGAAATTTTAGCAAAAATAAATACCGAAATTGGAAAAACAATCTCTCAAACTGCTAAATTTGTAAAAGTTAATAGTATACAAGCTTACCAGAAAGTAAGCAGAGCATTAATAGATTTATTGGAAATCTTTAGTATTGGTGGACAAAAGCTAAAGAAATTTGTAGATGATCTTTGGAAAAAAATTGCAGAATGGTTTGCAAAAAATAGACATTTAATTGAAGCTACTTGGTTAAAGGCACAAAAAATATTTTCTAAGGAATCAAAACATGATGCATTATATAGAGATATAACAAAGAAATTTTTCATACAAAATACTGAAGTAATGTCAGAATCTCAGTTTTATAAACTGGCTTCAAAAATAAAAGCAACCTTTAAAATAGACTTATTAATTATTGATAGAAATACTGAAAAATATAGTGAACTTTTTAAACGTTGGCAGAATAATCCTATCTATGGTGTTTTTCATCATAAAACTTTTATAAACGGCAGATATGGTTTGGAGTTAAAAGGACCTTCTGTGTATTTTTTCAAAGGAATAACAAAGACCTCTCAGTTGATAGAAATTACTGCATATACAGTACAGCATGAGCTGTTACACGCAAAGTTATGGCATAAAATGGTGATTGAATTTCCTGAATTTAAAAATTTATATCAAAAAATGCCGACTGTATTAGATGAACTTAATGTTGTTGGAGAAATGTTGAAACAAAATACGAAAAAAATATCAAAATGGTCTTTACAAGACATTCAAAATGACATTGATGTTATAAATAATAACCGTAGATGGAAACCATATCTAAAAGAATATTTTGGAAAAGAAAATATAGAAATAAATGATTTTAAAAATTGGGATTTAAGTAAATATTTAAAACAAATAAAGCAATGATACATATAAAAAAGCAAGTTGAAGAATTAGTTCGAAAGTTAATGAAAGATATTGATAGAGAATATCTAGATAAAAATGAGATTTATATTAATTTTGAATCAAATTGGAAAATTCCTGTTATCAATAAAATCATTAGCAATTGTTGGCATACTGTTGTTGACGTTAAGGATGATCAATTCAATAAAGATGAACCTGCCTCAATTCTTATTTACATAGATGATAATACTTTAAACTTTGAAGGATACTTAGATTGCTCTATGGGTAGGCCAATCCCTTTATTACCCGTAAAAGGGTCTGATGGAAAATTTTATTTGAAGAAAATTTGAAATTGGTATCCCCAGATTGCCGCACGATTCTATCGTGTGGCTTTTCTTTTAAATTCTAACTACTCAGATTGTATTATTTTTTACCTTTATAAAAACATACAATAATGAGTCGCAATTACAAATTCCACAATCCCGAAGGATTATATCTCACTAGTTTTTCCGTCGTAGGTTGGCTGGACATATTTATCCAAAATAAATACAAAGAAATTCTTTTGGAAAGTTTAAAAATATATTCCCAAAAACTTATCCACAAAAATAAAACACGACACCCTTTGTCGCATTAACCGCATATATTTGTTTTAGAAAATCACACAATGAAACGTTTGCGTTCCATTAGACAAAAACAATGCAGCAAAACTGAAAAAAATACCCCCCCCTAATGAAAAAAGATTTTTACCTCACAAGATATGCCTTAATCATTAAGAAATTAGAGAGCGCTCCGGCTACGTATTCGCAGATGGAAGATTATCTTCTTAATTCTTTCGAATTTCAGGATGCAGACATTAAGAGCTACTCGATTCGCACTTTGCAAAGGGATATTCGTGAGATTTCAGATCTTTTTAATCTTTCTATTCACAACAAAAAGAAAGGTGACAATCGGTATTATATTGAGAGTCGCCCGATGATGGAGGTAGATGAGTACAACCAAAAATTATTAGAATCTTTTCAGGTAAGCAATGCATTAAACAATCATCCCGATTTTGCCAATTTTATCTTTTTTGAAAGCAGAAAACCAACCGGAGTTGAGCATTTTTATGATCTTTTCTTTGCCATCAGAAACAAAAGAATTGTCTTGTTTGAACACTACAATTATAAAAACAAACTGATGACCTCCCGAAAAGTTCATCCTTTAGCATTGAAAGAATCTAAAGGCCGATGGTATCTGATTGCGATTGACACCAAAGACAAAGCATTGAAATCTTTTGGTTTAGACAGAATCAATTATCTGGATGTTTCTCCACAAATATTCAGGGAAAAATACAAATACAACCTTAGAGAGCATTTTAAAAATGCATTCGGCGTTATGAATCTTACTGAACAAAATCCACAGAAAATTGTACTGAAATGCAGTCGACATCAGGGAGAGTACATCAGAAGTTTCCCTTTACATCAGTCTCAGAAAGAGAGTAAAGAAACTCAGCAGGATATTTATTTTGAGTTTTTCCTTCACCCTACTTACGATTTTATGCAGGAGATTTTATCGTTCGGAAAAGAGGTAAGAGTTTTAGAACCTATAAATTTAGTTGAAGACATCAAAAAACATTTACAGGAATCACTAAACAGTTATTTGAAAGAATAGAATTTTGCAGCTTTTTGATTATATTTACATAAACAATCATGTATTGAAAGCTTTATATCCTCTTTTTATCCTCATCTCATCATTTTGTTTTTCTCAACAAACAGAGGAGTTCAAGATGGTGAAAAAATATTATAACCAGCACAGAACAATGCTGAATACCGAGTTTAAGAAAAAGTTTGATGCCGAAAAAAATCCATTGCATAAAGCTGCCGTCAAAAACGATTTTCTTTTTTTTATGAAAAAGATGGACAGTATTGAAAATGTAGCCCTCATCGCAGCCTTGCTTAAAGTAAAAAATCTTGAAGATTTAAAAAAAATTAATTCTAAAACAACTCTGTCACTACAACAGGATTTTCCTCAGTCAATTGAAAAAACGGCAGATTATCCCGGTGGAATGAATGCTTTACGAAAAGAAGTTGCACAGCTTTTTTATGGAGACGGCGTATTTTCTGAAACCGGAAACTTAAAAACCAACGTTGCATTTATTGTTGAAAAAGACGGGACGATCAGTGATGTAAAAGCCGAAGGGGATAATTTCACGTTCAACCGACAGGCAGAAATTGCGTTGTACTCTGTTTCTGAAAAATTTTCTCCGGCTTACACCGGCGGAAATCCTGTAAGATACCGCTTCAGACTGCCTTTAGTACTCAATTTTGAGTAACTAAAGATAAGAATATACTTATCGAAATTCTAATTTTTTCCTGGAAAATATTATATTGAAAAGCTTAGTTTTGCACTAAGCTTTTATTTTTATGTTTACAGACGAATATTTTATGAGAATGGCTTTTCAGGAAGCTGAGATTGCATTAGAAAAAGATGAGGTTCCTATCGGATGTGTGATCGTTGCCAACAATCGTGTGATTGCAAGAGCTCATAATCTTACCGAAACTTTGAACGATGTGACAGCACATGCCGAAATGCAGGCAATCACTTCAGCAGCCAATTATTTGGGAGGAAAATATTTGATCAACTGTACGTTGTATGTAACTTTAGAGCCATGCGTGATGTGTTCCGGAGCACTTTCCTGGTCACAGATTTCAAAAGTAGTGATCGGAACAAGAGACGAACAGCGTGGTTTTATCAATAAAAACTTAAATCTTCACCCCAAAACAGAAATTGTTTCAGGAGTTATGGAAGACGAATGTTCTAGGATTGTAAAAGAGTTTTTTAAGGCTAAGAGATAAGGTTGAGAAAAATCTCATCAACCTAACCTTTCAATTATAAATCTTTTCCTAAAAAATAAAGCCCTTTCAGCGTATGAAGTCGGTCTGCAATATGAATTTTCTCTGTTAAAGGTTTGTAAACATGAGATACTCCACCGGTTGCAATTACAAAACAGTCGTCTTTAATCTCGTCATTAATGCGATCTATAAAACCTTCCACCATTCCGAGGAAACCGTAAACCATTCCGCTTTGCATACAACTTATGGTATCTAAACCCAAAACAGATTTTGGTTTTACGAGTTCAATTTCCGGAAGCTGAGCCGTTTGGCTAATCAAAGAATTTAATGATGTCACGATTCCCGGAGCAATGATTACGCCTAAACATTCACCATTTTCAGCAACACAACTTGCCGTAAGCGCAGTTCCAAAATCAAGTACAATTTTTTTTCTGTCAGGATACATATTATGCGCTGCAACTAAATTGGCGTAAATATCTGTTCCCATTTGCTTAGACTTTGCAATGACTTCTGACGGTGTATTGCGGTCAACCATTATAGGAACAATCCCGTGGATTTTTCTGATGGCAGAAGTTATTTCTCGCGTTAATTGTGGTACTACAGAACCTATAATTATCTTTTTGATGTCTTTAGGATCAATTTTATAGGTTTGATATAAGATCAACATCTGACCATGCAGTTCGTCGGCGGTACGGTAAGGTTTTGTATTGATTATCCATGAAATATCACAGTTGTCGTCATCAAAAAGACCAAATCTGATATTGCTGTTTCCAACATTGATTACGATAGAATTCATTGACATATTTTTCAGCCGGAAACTCATCAAACTATTAACGAAAGATGAATACCCATATTAATTTTTCAGAGGTAAAAATAACACTTTTCTTTAAAAATATACTTTCAAAATCAATGAAAATGGTCTATACTTGTAATGGCTTTATTTTAAATCAAACACTTATGAGAAATATTTTTGTATTTATTCTTATTATTCACGCTGTAGCCGTAATGGCTCAGAAAAATATAAAAATGTACCCCGAAAGAAACGGTGACTCTATTACTTACTATGTAGACAATCTCGAAGTCTACCCCGTCTCGTTGGTTTTTAAAGGTCAACCTGAAATAAATAATATGAAAAAACCTGAAGTTTTTAAAATGACACAGGTAATCCCTGCAAAAACCACAAAAATGAGAATAGCGTATTTTGTGGTGAATGATAACCAAAAAGCTTGGGGTGTAAAAAAAATGCCCGGATATCTTTCTTATATAGGAGATATTACCCTAAAAAAATACGACACCAATTACGCATACAATCTACCCTTTCGAAAAGGAAAAGCAATCTGGATTTATCAGGGCTACAATGGAACTTTTTCTCATCAGAACGAAAACTCTTTAGATTTTATAATGCCGGAAGGAACCGAAATTTTTGCAGCAAGAGAAGGTTTAATTATAGATGTTGTACAAACGCATAATCAGGGTTGCCCTACCAGAAACTGTGCTCCTTATGGAAATTACATTTCAATTTTGCATCCGGATGGTACAATTGCACAGTATTATCATTTGCAACAAAACGGAGCGCAGGTAAAAGTTGGTGACACCGTAACGAAAGGACAGCTCATCGCACTAAGCGGAAATACGGGTTGGAGCAGCGGTCCGCATTTACATTTCGTTACCTATTTACCAAGTGCAACAAGTGACAAGAACAGAATTTCTGTAAAAACACTTTTTAAAACCGGATATGGAGACAAAATTGAATATTTGGAAGAAGGAAAGTCTTATGCTAGGTCGTATTAGATTTAAATAAAACTAAACATTTCATTATTATATTAAAACAAAAAAAAGCTTCCGATTACTCAGAAGCTTTGTATTTATTAAAAGAAATAATTTAGTAATTATCTTCTTCTCCTTTCATTTTTTCGGCATTTTCAGCCATGATTACAGAGTCTATCATTTCAGAAATATCACCATTCATATATGCATCAAGATTATACATTGATTTGTTGATTCTGTGATCGGTAACTCTTCCTTGAGGATAATTGTAAGTTTTGATTTTCGCAGAACGGTCACCTGTAGAAACCATAGATTTACGTTGTGCAGCAATGTCACCTTGTACTTTTTGCAACTCGATATCGTAAAGTTTTGTTCTCAACATTTCCATTGCCAATTCACGGTTAGCCAACTGCGAACGAGCCTGCTGACAAACAACCACCATTCCTGAAGGTTTGTGCGTCAATTGTACCTTTGTTTCAACTTTGTTTACGTTCTGACCTCCTGCTCCACCTGAACGTGATGTCTGCATTTCGATATCTGCAGGATTTAGTTCAAAATCTACTTCTTCAGCTTCCGGTAAAACTGCAATTGTAATTGCTGAGGTATGAACTCTTCCCTGAGATTCTGTTTCAGGAACACGTTGTACACGGTGAACTCCTGACTCGAACTTCATAATTCCGTAAACACCCTCTCCTTCCACTTTCATGATGAGTTCTTTGTAACCTTTCGCTACTTCGTTTGAATCGGTTATTTCATGTCTCCAACCCTTCGTCTTGAAATACATTGAATACATTCTGTAAACGTCTTCTACGAAAATTGCAGCTTCATCTCCTCCTGTTCCGGCACGAAGTTCCACAATAACGTTTTTATCATCTGCAGGATCTTTAGGAATCAAAAGAACTTTAAGCTCATCTTCCAAACCTGGAATCTTTTCTAAAGCTTCATTTTTTTCGATTTTTGCCAATTCTACAAAATCTTTATCTGAACCATCTGCAATGATTTCATCAGACTCTTCGATGGTATCCAAAGCTCCTTTATATTGATCGTAAACTCTTACAATTTTCCCCAAATCACTATATTCTTTGTTTAAAGAAGAATATCTTTTCTGGTCTGAAATGACATCAGGTTGAATAATAAGATCGGCAACCTCATTATATCTCTGCTTTATCGCTTCTAATTTTGGAATTAATGATTTAGACATATTAAAAATTTAGTTGGCAAAGATACGGAATTGACAACGAAGAACAAAAGCCCATTTTCATGAGCTTTGATTTTTTATAATATGAATTGAGAGCAAATTCTTGCATTCATTTTAGTTTTTCCCTCTGCTATCCTTGATTTCCTGAATCTTATTTTCAAAATATTCTTTTCGGTCAGGATGCTTGTTTACTAATGTATGGAATGCATTGATTGCTTTGGTGTACAGTTTCTGCTCAATATAAAGATTTGCTAAAGTTTCCGTCATCAGGTGAGAAATGTCGTCTGTTTTTTCTTTCACAACGAAATTTACCTCATCTTTTAACTGACTGATTTTAGGATTGTTTTCTATGAAAGATTCAATCACTTTATTTTTAGTCTCTATTTTTATCTTTTCAACTTCTTCGGTTCTGTCAATTTTCAGCCAGCTTTGCCAAGTATTGATAAAACCAGGAACATTACTGTCTAAAAGAGTTTGATTTTTCTCTTTTAAAGGTAGTTCTTCAGCTTTTTCTTTTGGCGGCTCCTGTTCTTCTTTTTTAATGGCTAAACTTGAAATATCAGTTCCAAAAAACGAAACATTCATCACACGAACTTCTTCTTTATTGATAGAATCAGCGATTTCAGGCTCTTGCATTTCAACCTCATTTACCGTTTCCTCTGAAATATTTTCTGCAGCAGTTTCTGATTTTTCTTCTTCTGAAATAATTCCTTCCGAAACTTCTGTTATTTCTTCAGGTTTTTCATCTTGTACAGATTCTATTTCTATTTTTTTGCTGAATGAATCTGGTGTATGAGATTCAATATTCATTGGTTTCCAGCCGGAGTGCTCTACTTTTTCCTCTTCTAAAACAGGAGTTTCATTTTTCTCTTCTGAAATATTTTCCTGAATTTCCTGACTAGCTTCTGCTTTTTCTTCAACTTTAGCTTCATTTTTATTTGAAACAACAAATTCCTGGGTTTCAGCAAAACTTATTTCTCCTGCAGTTTCTTCTTCCGGTTGATTCGCTTTTGTTTCAGCCTCTTTTTTATGAGCAGCTTTCATCTTTTTTTCAACCTCTTCAATCAGACGACGCATTTCGTCTTCATGCTTATTGATATTAGATTTTGGAGCTTCTACAGGATTTATTTGTTCTGAAACGGGAGCTTCAATTTTAACTTCCGGTAAGAAAGCATCTGTTCCATGAAAACTTAATTCAGATTCGTCGTTTATTTTTTCAGCGACATCTTTAGAATTAATTTCATCTTCATTGATGATTACTTCAGGATTCAGAATTTCTGTAATACCTTCTTTTTCAACACCATTCTGTGAGTTGTTATTATCATAAGATTCTTCTTCCTGAATTTCTGCTTCAGGTTTAAAAGATTCTATTTCGACAAAGCTAACCTCAGATTCATCATTGATTTTTTCTACATTTTTTTCAGAATCAATCGCATCTTCACTGATAATTACTTCTGATTTTGGAGCTTCTAAAACATTTTCTGTAACAATATTGTCCGTCGAATTTTCATTTTCAACAGGTTCTTCTTTTAAAATTTCCGTTTCAGGCTTAAAAGATTCTGTCTCAGGTACAATAACCTCAGTTACTGCAATTTTTTCAGAATCAATTATATCTTCATGAATAATTTCACTAGAAGTTTCTAAAGAAGGGGTATCGTCTGTCGTTTTTTCTTCTTCAACAGTACGTTTAATTGGGAAAGAAGATTTTTGGGTTACAATTACTCCAGATTCCAGCGTAGATTCCAAATCGATGGTATCAGCATTTTTTTCTTCTAAGTAATTTTCTTCACCTTCAAATAAAATTCTGTTTCGTTCACCATTAACAACAACATGCTTTATTTCAGTTTTTGGACTAGCCAGATTTTCAGAAACTGCTTTATAATCATGTTTTGGAAATGTTTTTTTCTCCTTTACCCACCAATAAGGCTCTTTGGTGTTCTGCGTTTTATTCGCCCCGGTTGCATCAACAATAGCCGGAACTTCTTTTTCTACAGTTTCAATTTTTCTCTGTTGAATTTTCCCGTTAATCAGCTGATACAGAATTTTCTTATCTGTAGTATAAGCTGCAGTTGTAGACAGCTCTTTCTGATAATTTTCTTTATCAAAAAGATGAACACCATACAAATGCAACGCACGGATGTTTTGAATATAAGGGAAAGAATTAATTTCTTCTTTCAAAAGATCCAGATCTTCTGACTGTATATTTTTCGGATTTTTTAATAATTCTAAAACTCTAGTATTCATCATATTACCAGTTCGCTACAATGTCGTTAAATATTTTGTTGATAATTCTATCCGTAACAAGCTTTACCTGAGAAGCTTCGATATCACTTTGAGAAAGATTGCTGTTGAACACTGCTTCATCAGAGAAATTCTTATCAAAACTCAATTCAGGGTGCAGTTTGTTTTCATAACGAACCTTTACCGTGATTGTCAATTTATTCTGAGATTCCTGAATCGTTCCACCCGCACTTGTGGGTTGCGTTGTAGAGCTGATTGTAGTTGGGGAAATTGAATAATCTGTAATTTCACCTTCAATCAAAATATCAGGATTTTGTTTTGTTCCTTTCAGAGTGGTACGCTGCAAAAATCTGTTTTGAATATCTGTAGAAAACTGCTGCGCTAAAGTAGGGTTTACTAACGCTGCATTATTGGGAAACTCATTGATTTGTACAGTCTTTTCATCCGTAAGAGATGAACCTGTAAAAGAATAGCAAGAGTTTAAAAATCCTACAGATATGATTAAAAGGAAAAGATTTTTCAACTGATTCATTTTAAATAATTTTAATATTTTTCTGTGATACCGATTTCGGTAATTTCGTCGTATTCAATTTGTTGAATAGCATCTTCAAATGCAAAATAATTTGATGTATAAAGAAATGGAAGTGTAAGGAAAAGCCCAATTCCACATGCAATAACTCCAATCTGAGATAAAATACCAATTACCAAAGAGAACAAGAAAATATTTAAGAGATTTCCTGTAGACATTACTTTAGAAATATTCCATGCTGTTTTGATGTCTGTGATTCCCTTGAAAGTAATTAATGCAGGAATGTAAAAACCTTTTAAAGCAAAATATAAAATCGCTGCAAACATTACAATCATATAGGGGAACATTAAAATTGGCCCCATTACACTTGGCTCATCACTACCATAAGATGCAGCTCCTCCTATTACCGCAATAAATATCATAGGAATGTAAAGAACAATTACACCACCAATAATAATTAACTGGAAAATAAAATAAGGCATAAAATCTTTAAAATCAAAAATCTCTCCCGGACTTGCTGGTTGATTTTTAGTTAATTTTCTAAGATATTTATAGTAATTTCCAACTGCCAAAAGTCCACAAAATGGAATAATAGACATTAAGAAAGTTACCAAAAAGCCTACGAAAACTCCTCCAAAGTCTTTCTTTAAAAGCTCAAAGCCTTTGTTGATGTACTCGCCAAATTTAAAATTGATCGGTTTAGGTGTTAAATTTACATTCATAATTTAATGTGTTGTTTATTCTTCTAAGTTGTATTGTTTTATCTTCCTATATAACGTTCTCTGAGAAATCCCCAATTCATCTGCTGCTCTGTTTCTTCTTCCGTTGTGCTTTTCTAAAGCTTTCACAATCAGATCTTTTTCATTATTCTGAAGCGATAAAGATTCAGGTCTGTTTTCTTCCACTTCAATATCTTCAAAATCTTCGTAAGTATCGTCAGAATTCGAGATAATTGTCGGGTTCTGAACATTCTGATTACTGTTGTTATTGTTGTTGTTATTTTCAAAATACAGTAACGAATTGGCGTTTGCAGTCTGCTGAGGTTCAGGTGTATAAATTCTGCTTATTAAATTCTTCTCCTGATTGCTCAGATCGGCCGTTCCCCTATTCTTAATGAGTTCCGAAGTTAAGGATTTTAAATCATTAATATCATTCCGCATATCGAAGAGAATTTTGTACATAATTTCTCTCTCGTTTCCAAAATCGGTCTGCTTTTGTCCGCTTGGCTGATTCACAACCATGGGCAAGTGAGCATCCATCGGAATGTATTCTGTAAGTTTTGCAACAGAAACGTTTCGCTCGCGTTCTACAACTGTCATTTGCTCAACCAAATTTCTTAGTTGACGTACGTTTCCAGGAAAAGTATAATTTTCGATGTAATGAATTGCACTTGGTTCTAATTCCAACTCAGGCATTCTGTACTTTTCGGCAAAATCAATCGCAAACTTTCTGAAAAGCAAATGAATATCGCCTTTTCTTTCTCTCAAAGCAGGCATATCAATCTGCACCGTATTCAAACGATAAAACAAATCTTCACGGAATCTTCCATCATGAATTGCTTTCATCATATTGACATTGGTTGCAGCAACGATTCTTACATTGGTTTTTTGTACCTGTGAAGAACCTACTTTCATAAACTCTCCGCTTTCCAAAACTCTTAACAAACGAACCTGCGTCTGCAAAGGCAATTCACCCACCTCATCCAGGAAAATAGTTCCGCCATCGGCAACTTCAAAATATCCTTTTCTGGTTGCTGTAGCTCCTGTAAAAGCTCCTTTTTCGTGCCCGAAAAGTTCGGAATCAATAGTTCCTTCCGGAATTGCGCCACAGTTAACAACAATATACGGTTGATGTTTTCTTTTAGATTCTGAATGAATTATTTTTGGGATAAACTCTTTCCCTACACCACTTTCCCCGACTACCAAAACGGAAATATCGGTGGGTGCTACTTGAATAGATTTTTCTAAAGCTCGGTTTAAAGCCGGAAAATTCCCGATAATCCCGAAGCGGTTTTTTATATTTTGAAGCTCGTTACTCATGAGTAAAATTTAGATTTTTGATTAAATTTCGTCTACTTTATTATAGTAGATTCTTAATTAGTTGAAATAAGTTGATTTAAATTTTAAGCAACCAAATCCAAATAATCTTTGTTTCTAATCTTTGAAACTTTACTTTTAAAATATAAAACTTCAGCAAAGACATTCTCTTTACTTTCTTTTAAAAAATTGATTAAAATCTGACAATGTTTTTCTTTTTCAGAAAACGCTATGTCTGTTTTATGATGAGAATAGTTTTGATTTTTCTTAGAGAAAATATTCCCTAAAAGATCTACAGCATTCTGTTTGTCACTTATTGCGAACTTGCGTCTCGATTTTTCGTTAAAAAAAATCTTTTCTAACGCATGACTATCCTTAGAATTTAGAAACTGATTATAAATTTCATACAGCTGTTTACAATCTTCACTTCGAAGATTCCCACTGCTGATTTGTGCAGAAATATTACTGCAGATAATTACCAATAAAACACTAAGGCAATACTTCTGAAACTTTTCCATTGTCTTGTTTATTTGTTAATTGATAATATTTTTTATTCTAAAGTTTAAAGCTGATGACCAAAAACTAATTACTTTTCACAGTTTCCCCTAAAAGTGTGCCTTGTGTGTTGTCAAATACAAAAACGTTCACAATGTCACCCATTTTTTGACCTTCCTGCATATCAAAAACACAAACGGCATTTTGAGAATTTCTTCCTTTCCATTGGTTTTTGTTCTTTTTAGAAATTCCTTCAATTAAAACTTCGTGAACTCTCCCCACATAACCTTGCATTCTTTTTCGTGAAAGTTCGCCTTGCAAAGCAATCACTTCTGCGAGACGTCTTTGCTTCACATCTGCCGGAATATCATCTTCCATCTTCTTGTGAGCAGGAGTTCCCGGTCTTTCAGAATAAGAGAACATATAGCCGTAATCGTATTCTACTTCACGCATTAAGCTCATCGTTAATTGATGATCTTCTTCGGTCTCAGAACAAAATCCGATAATCATATCTTGTGAAAATGAAATATCCGGAACGATTTCTTTTCCTTTTTTAATTAAATCTAAATATTCCTGACGTGTATGTTGGCGGTTCATCAATTGTAAAATCCTGTCACTTCCACTTTGTACCGGTAAATGAACATACTTACAAACATTGTCATGCTTAGCAATTACTTTGAAAACCTCCTCCGTCATTTCATGAGGATTGGAAGTTGAGAATCTAATTCTCATTTTCGGAACCGCAACCGCAACCATATCTAAAAGTTGAGCAAAATTAACCGCTGTTAATTTTTGCATTTCTGATGCTTTTGCAAAATCTTTTTTCGGTCCACCTCCATACCAAAGGTAAGAGTCTACATTCTGTCCAAGTAAAGTGATTTCTTTGTAACCATTATCCCACAAGCCTTTACATTCTTCAATAATCGAATGCGGATCACGACTTCTTTCGCGACCTCTGGTAAACGGAACTACACAAAAAGTACACATATTATCGCAACCTCTCGTAATTGTAACGAAAGCTGTAACGCCATTTCCCCCTAAACGAACAGGATTAATATCTGCATATGTTTCTTCTTTTGAAAGAATAACGTTGATGGCATCTCTACCATCCTCGGTTTCTTTTAAAAGATTGGGTAAATCTCTGTATGCATCGGGACCAACTACCAAATCGACAAGCTGTTCTTCTTCTAAAAATTTGGTTTTAAGCCTTTCAGCCATACAACCCAAAACACCAACCGTCATGTTTGGTCGTTCTTTTTTTAGATTTTTAAACTGAGCAAGACGCATTCTTACCGTTTGCTCTGCTTTTTCACGAATCGAACAGGTATTGAGAAGAATTAAGTCAGCTTCTTCTACTTTAAGAGTGGTATTATAACCTTGCTCATTAAGAATTGATGCAACAATTTCAGAATCAGAGAAATTCATCTGACAACCATAGCTTTCCAAGAATAGTTTCTTAGAATTTCCATTTTTTTCTGCAATTGCAAAAGCTTCTCCTTGTTTGGTTTCGTCTATATATTTTTCCTGCACTTTTTCAAAATTTGAGATCTGAAATTAGTAATTTTTGAAACCATGAAATAAGTTCAAGCCGCAAATTTTTAATTTCAAATTAAATTAGTTTGCAAAGATACAAAATATTGTGACAGATTGTCAGACAAATAATTAGAGTTAAAAAGACTTTTTGAAAATAAAATAGAATTAATTGGCATTAAATCTTATTGGCATTCTGAAAACCTGTTTAATGGGTACTCCTTTATAGTAACTTGGCTTCCAATAAGATTTACTCGTATTAGATGCACAGTCTACAACCATTTTATTGAATTTTTCTAAGTTAGACTGATTATCAATATAAAAAAAGCTGGCTTCTCCGCTTGTATCTACATCAAAGTTAATGGTGAAAGAATAATCTATATTAGATTTATACCCATTCGAATCAAAACATTTAGCAAAATTTTCTCTAAACTTCTTAATATCACTTTCTTTATCTTTATACATGTAAACGGGTTTTGAGAACTCCTCTTCGCTGAATCCTTTATCAAATAAGAAATCATCTGTAAAAAGACTACAGAACATTGCTGGTGTTTTATTTCCGTTTACTTCTGCCGCCTTCCAATTTTTCACATGTTTCATAACCTCCAAGACCTTATTCTTCATACATTTATTATTTTCAACTGCAATTGTATCAGGATCTGCAACATATTTCACTTTGTTATCCGGATAAATAATAAACCTCATAAATAACGCTTCTGTTTTTTCACAAGGTTTGATATTATTCGTTACAACAGCTTCCCTAATATCATTATTGAACCCCTGTCTTCCTCCTTCATAAAAATCCTGACCTTTTGGATGGCTGTATAAAACCTGTGCATTGATACCACTAAAAAAGAATGATAGAGCGAGAATAAAAATTTTAAATTTCATGATAAAAAAAATATTAAAAAAGCCATTGCAAAATACAACGACTAATTCAATTATTGATATGTTTTAATAACAATTAATCTCCGTGATCAAAATGATCTGAAGTAAAGTTTATTTTAATTACTTTTTTTGAAACGACTGGCTTTCCGTCCTGCATTTCGGGTTTCCATTTTTTCTTAACTTTTTTAATTGCAAAATCCATATCTTCTATAAACAATTCGCTGTCTTTTACTTTAGGCAAGACCTTAAGATTCTCGACCTTTCCCTCTGTATTGACATCGAAAAGAAAAGTAAACTGACCATTGACAGCATACTTTCTCAAATCAATATACCCATGAATCATTTTCAAAAACTCTTTGCTGAAAGCTGCATCTCCTCCCGGAAACTCAGCTTTTTCTGTTACAGTAAGCTTCTCAGATTCAACTTTAGGCTCTTGGGCAAAGCTTTTAAATCCTATTAATAAAAGAAGTATAAAAAAATATTTTTTCATAATTTACATATCGGCAGATAATGATGAGAAGCTCATCTTAAGTTTCATTTCAGATTTTACGGGTTGCCCGTTACACATTGCAGGTTTCCAGTCCTTTTTAATTCTTCTTACCACATATTGCATATCATCAAAGAAAACATCACTGTTTAAAACTTTAGGATCTCCGGTTACATCAATTACCCTGCCCATTGCATCAATGGTTAGCCTAAATGTAAAATCACCCGTTAAAGTATAAAAATCTGAATTCAGATACGTGTACATATATTTTCTGAGAATAGTTTTGTAAGCTGCAGCTCCGCCGTCAAAACTCGCTGCCTGAAAATCGTTGCAACCTTTCACAGCAACCTGCATAAAAGGTTCTTTAATGTCTATTTTTAATAGATTTTTATTATTTTCTACGATGAAAGATTCATCTCTGTCTTCAAGATCCTGAGCAAATGCGAAATTTGCCGCAAAAAGCCCTATAAATAATACTAGTGTTTTCATAAAATATTTTTTAAAACTACATAAAAAATTAAGCCAAAAAAAGTAGCTTGTCTTTTTTATCTAAATTTTATTTTCAATCTGCGTCTTACTTCCTGTTTCTTTAAGCATTAGCGAAATAACAATTGCTAAAACAATTCCTCCAATCCAGAAAAAAAGAGAATTTTGAAAATGAATATTTGCATCAGATAAACCAAGGTTTTTACCAAAAAAGTTACTAAACACAGGACTCAACAATGTGGTCACTCCAAAAGTTATAAAATTAATTGCTCCTGTAGAACTTCCTTTCACATAATCCGGGTTGGTTTCTTTTATCACAGAATATGGAATCATGGCCGCACCCGAACCTAGCCCTAAAATAAACATACTCACTTTCGCAGAATATAAATCTGGCAATACAATCATCTGCAGCAAACTTAAGATCATTAAAACTGCACCGCCAATTAAAACAGGTTTTCTTCGCCCTATTTTATCTGTAATAAAACCGAGCAAAGGACACCCGAAAACCCAACCAAAAGCAACCATTGCACTCGTTACTGCCGCATCATGAAAGGCAAACTGTTTATCTTTTTCGAAAAAAGCAACTGCCCAAGTCATTGCAAAAATTGTTGTCGGAGCAAAAAGTAATCCTGAAATAATTCCGCAAAGCCAGGATTGGGGATTTTTAAAAACGATTTTATAAGGTTCCAAATATCCTAAATGTTTCGGCTCATTATCAGAAATATTTTCGCTTTTCTTATCTTTAGGAATAACAAAAAACAAACAAAATGCTGTAATAATAGTTGCGACTCCGGACCAAAGCCAAAAAGTATGAATACTCACTCCTGATTCTATCCATGGTCCAACCACAAAATGCCCCGCTGTTCCGCCCAACATTCCTATACATTGAGTGACTCCAATTGCTGTTGCCAAAGATTTTGACGAAAACCCTTTACTCGCAAGATAAACACATCCCGGAAAAGCAAATGCACAACCTGCTCCCTGCAAAAGCCTTCCTGAAACTCCCGCAAACTGGGTTGAAAGTAAAAATAACAGACATCCAATTCCTAAAATTAAAGTTCCTACAAAAAGAGATTTTTTTGCCCCGAATTTATCTAAAGCAATCCCCGCAATCAAGCTGCAGGTAGAATATGTGTAATAATAGGCTCCTATCATGTTGATGAGCTTCAGCTCGGTTGTATTGAAATTATCAACCAATTGAGGAATCATTACCGCAGGAGCAGACCGAATCACATAATCTAAAAAATAAAAGACCAAACCGAATGCCCAAGCGATGATATAGAATTTCTTCAGAGAACTACTCATTATAACTATTCTTTATTGTATTTGTAGATATATTTTGGCTGTTATTTGTCAAGATTTTTAAACCATTTTATAGAAATCAAATGTAAGCATTTGTTAAGCTTCCAAAAGAATCAATGATTGTTTTCTGAGATTTAAATTAAACAAAAAACTCCACAATTTCTTGTGGAGCTCTATTATTAAAGAATTTCAATCTGATTTCTCAAAAGATCTTCAAACTCGTCTCTTTTTCTGATTAAATGCGCTTTTCCGTCTAAGAAAAGAACTTCTGCAGGTTTTAATCTTGAATTAAAGTTTGAACTCATTTCAAAACCATAAGCTCCTGCATTGTGGAATGCTAAAATATCGCCTTCTCTTACTTCATTCAGTTTTCTGTCCCAAGCAAAAGTATCGGTTTCACAAATATTTCCTACAACAGTATAAATTCTTTCCGCTCCTTTTGGATTAGATAAATTTTCAATCTGATGGTAAGAATCATAGAACATCGGACGAATCAAATGGTTAAATCCAGAATTTACGCCAACAAAAACGGTTGCTGTCGTTTGCTTGATAACATTAGCTTTCACTAATAAATAACCGCTTTTTCCAACTAAGAATTTTCCAGGCTCAAACCAAAGTTCGAATTTTTTGCCTGTAGCTTTCGAAAATTCTGCGATTACTTTTTCTACTTTTTTACCTAAAGTTTTCACATCGGTTTCTTCCTCGCTGTCTTGGTAAGGAATTTTGAAACCACTTCCCATATCCAGATATTTCAGATTCGGGAAATGTTCAGACAATTCAAGCATAATATCAAGAGCCTGAAGGAAAACATCCGGATCTTTGATTTCACTTCCGGTGTGCATGTGAAGGCCTTCTACATTCAGATTGGTAGATTTCATCACTCTTTCAATATGACGAACTTGGTGAATAGAAATTCCGAATTTAGAATCGATATGACCTGTAGAGATTTTGTAATTACCACCGGCAAAAATATGTGGATTGATTCTTACTAAAATTGGATAGGTATTTCCGTATTTGTTACCGAATTGCTCAAGAGTAGAGATGTTATCGATATTGATATGAACTCCGTGTGTCATTGCTTCCTCAATTTCAGCCAAATCAACACAGTTTGGAGTGAACAAAATTTTCTCTTTCGGAAAACCTGCTTTTAGACCTAATTTAACTTCATTTATTGAAACACAATCCAAAGAAGCACCTAAGTTCTTTACATATTTTAAAATATTAATGTTGGTCAATGCCTTTGCTGCATAGAAGAACTTTGTGTGTTTTAAAAAAGAAGATGTAAGTTTCTCGTATTGGATTTTAATCGATTCTGCATCGTAAACATACACCGGTGTGCCAAATTCGCTGGCAATCTTTAATAATTCTTTTGAATTCATAATTTCAATTTTACATAAAAAAAGGCAGATTCTTCGAAAAGAGTCTGCCGCAATAATTATTTTTTATGCAAGGCAACTCCTTAAATATTCCAAACCTTAGAGAACCTTACAGTTCCCTTTTTACCAGTTTTATTTTGTTTAAAATTTTGCATTGCTTTTTTTATTCTTTTGCAAAAGTACTATTTATTTTGCGAAAACATTAATTTGAAAAAAGTTTTCTTCTTGACCAAAATACAGATTCATCCAAAAAAGTTCTTTTATTTTGGTAACGGTAACGTCTCAAAATCACCTCGAAGCAGCGCCAATTGTAAATCATTGATGAGGTCGCTAGTCGGCAAAGGCAAGTCTATTTTCAGTTTTGAAATTTTACTCATGGTCTGAATTTGAGTAAACAATTCATAAAAACCATACGACGTAACTTTTCCGTTATCAATGATCAGGAAAAGTTTTTCACCAAGCTTTCTTCCGCTTCCCAGCCAAAGCTCATTTCTTTTTCTGAAATCGATCTTCTTTTTGAAAACATTGATGTCTTTAAATTCTTCTATTTTACTGATAAACTGCACCGCTTTTGAGCCTTGTGTGAAAGCTTTAAATTTAAGAATCGGTTTTTCAGTTTTATTTAAAGTATTTTTTTCGACTACATATTTATTATTTCTAAAATACAGTCCGAAAGGCAATGTTTCTCTCTTTTTTATTCCTTTTGAATTTAAAATCAGCTTAGCAATAATATCAGTTCCCGTTAGTTCAAAATTGATTTGCTCAACCTCAGTCTGAATATTTTCCCATTTTTTTGATTTAGAATTAAAAAGCTTTTTAGAAAACTTATTAATATCCTGCACATAATCTGAAAAAATAATTTTCCCGGCTTCATTCTGGAAATAAACAAATCCTTTTTCGCTTGGTAAATCCTGAGTTAACAGCTTGATTTTATTGATGTAAGTTTTAGCATTCGTTTCCTCATGCTGCTCCTGAATAATCTCGTTATTCGTATCTTTTGAAAGTAATAATTTAAACAATTCTAAAGTTGCTCTTGCATCACCTTCTGCACGATGCGCATTGACCAACGGAATTCCTAATGATTTTACCAATTTCCCCAAAGAATAACTAACCTCATCCGGAATCAGCTTTTTCGCTAAAGGAATTGTATCTAAAGTATTAATTTTAAAATCATAACCGAGCCTTTGAAATGACTGACGAAGCATTCTGTAATCGAAATCGATATTGTGTCCTACCAAAGTCGTCCCCTCTGTGATTTCCACTACTCTTTTAGCCAATTCATGGAATTTTGGAGCAGTTTTCACCATTTTCGGGCTAATATTCGTCAACTTTTGTACAAAGGGAGTAATCTCGCTTTCCGGATTAACGAGCGAAATAAACTGGTCTACGATTTTGTGACCATCATATTTGAAAATGGCGATATCGATAATGCATTCTTTTCTAAAACCTGCACCATTGCTTTCTATATCTATGATTGAATACATTATAATCTAACTTAATCTTCTATAATCAAAAATCAAACCTTTTGAAATTTTGATTTTACTAAAAGGCAATTCTGCTAAAATAACGAAATTACTTTAAGAAATCCAAAAACAGATCATTCAAAACACTATCTTTTTCTTCCACCTAAGCCAAACATTCCCAGAATTGCTTTTGCACCTTCTCTCATCAGAGTATTGGCGAAAGTTCTTCCTGCACTGCTTTTAAGAACCTGCTCAAACATTCCCGGTTCTTCTTTCACTGGTTTTGTTTTTTGAGTTGGAGTCGAATTTTCAACAGCCTGCTCCATTCTTCTTACCAAAATTTCGTAGGCAGACTCGCTGTCAACTGGTTTTTCATATTTTGAAACCAAAGCAGACTTTGATGTTAATTCTGAAACTTCTGCATCATTCAACACATCCATTCGTGATTCGGGAGAAATAAGATATGTATGAACAAGCGGTGTTGGAATTCCTTTTTCATCCAAAGCGGTAATAAAAGCTTCACCAATTCCCAAATTCTGTATCAACTCGGAAGCATTATAAAATTCTGTTGTAGGATAATTTTCTACCGCTTTAGAAATTTCTTTTTTATCTTTTGCGGTAAAACCTCTCAATGCATGCTGGATTTTTAAACCCAATTGTGAAAGTACATTTTCAGGAACATCACCCGGAATCTGAGTAATAAAGTAAATCCCGACACCTTTAGAACGAATCAGTTTTACCATCGTTTCTATTTGCGAAACCAATGCTTTTGAAGATTCATCAAAAATCAAATGCGCTTCATCGATAAAAAGAACCAATTTTGGTTTTCCACTGTCACCTTCTTCTGGGAAAGTCATATAAATTTCAGCAAAAAGCGAAAGCATAAATGTTGAAAACAGTTGCGGCTTGTTCTGAATATCGGCCACTCTTAAAATATTGACAACTCCTTTTCCATCACGTGTTTCCAATAAATCGTGAACATCGAAACTCAATTCACCAAAGAAATCCGCGGCACCTTGCTGCTCCAAAGCAACTATTGACCTCAACATTGCGCCTAAAGAAGCTGGAGCAATAGAACCATAATTGGCTGACAATTCAGCTTTACCTTGAGGGTTATCCGTCACATATTGCAGGACTTTCTTTAGATCATTTAAATCAATTAAAGGCAAACCTTTGTCGTCGCAATATTTGAAAACGATTGACATGATGCTTTGCTGCGTATCATTCAGTTCTAAAATTTTACTTAATAAAACCGGACCAAATTCTGTAACGGTAGCACGCAATTTCACACCTTTTCCACCAGAAATGCTCATCAATTCTACTGGAAAAGCCTGCGGATTGTATGGAAGCTGTGTTTTTGCATATCGTTCTTCAATGATAGAATTCATTTGTCCCGCCTCTGCAATTCCCGAAAAATCACCTTTGATATCTAAAACTAATGATGGAATTCCTGCATGAGAAAGCTGTTCGGCGAAAACCTGAAGTGTTTTTGTTTTTCCGGTTCCCGTAGCTCCGGCAATCAAACCATGTCGGTTGATCGTTTTTAAAGGAATCGTAACATTGACTTCGGTAACCACTTCACCATCCAACATTCCTTTTCCTAAAATAATATGTTCTCCTTTTGGAGTATATCTTGTAGAAAGTTCTTCGCTAAATTTTGTTTTGTCTGCCATTTGATATTTTTAACACCTAAAGATAAAGTTTTTTGTAAAAAGTTTTAATAATCTCTTTTACTTTATCGCATTCATTTTTACAGTTTGTAATAAAATAAATTTAAATTAGCGGTTAGAGTAGATTTCAGAAGATAATCTCTCTAAAAAGTAAATACATTAATTATGTTTAGAAAAAATCTATTTTTTCTCTTTTGTTTTATTTCAGTTATTGTTTTCTCCCAGCAGAATCAAAAACCGATAGATCTTAAAATAAAAGAAGACTTTACCCATCAATGGACAAAAACAGTTTTTCCAAAACTTTGGGCTGGTTTTCAGAGAGAAACGGTGCGCTCTTATGATTCCAAAAATAAAAACGTAGGAATAAGTTATGTACAGCAAAAATCAAAAAAAGAAAAAAACAGTTTTAACATTATATGTCTATCCGCTTAATGAAGTCGATAATCATCTTCTTAGAGATGAATTTTTATCTTATGAAGAAGCCTTAACTCAAAATTCTAATTCTTATGTGCATTTGAAACCTTCTTTTGGTGAACTTTCCGATGAAAAACTTAAGGTCAATTATATATATTCGATATTTTCTAATTCTATGGGTAAGCCAGATTTTTTTGAAGGTGTAAAATACATCAACAAACAATCACTACTTGCCATTTACGAATGTGGTGGTTGGAAGTTTAAAGCAAGAGTTACCAGCGATGATATGACAAAAGAGCAATTAGAAGAATTAAAACAAAAGGTGGAAAGCTATTTCGGAATTCTTAATGTGGCAACCATACAACCTTTACCCATCGATAATACTCCAAGCATTGTGCTTTCTCCAGTCGTAAAAAGAGATTCTATGATGATTAATGCGACTGTGGCTGCAGCCCACTCGAAAATAGAGTGGCTTAAAAAAAATTTAGATGTTAAAGAAATTTCTACAGGATTCAATGACATGAAAATTGATTCTGAAGTTTATGCCATTGAAAAGATGATAGAATTTTATAAACTTCATAAAAATGATTGGAAAATGACTCCAGAAACAGAAAAATATTTTAATGAAATGACAAGAATTGTAGATAATAAAAGAACCGAGGATCATATCTATGAAAAATTTCATACAATAATTAATTATCCTGAAGGCGAATCTCGGAAAGACAGTTATATACAGTTTAAAATTGATAAAGATATTTCTGAAAACACCAATGAAATTTTTTATAAAATCTTTTATAATTTAGACTAAATAAGACTTTATAGATTTATTCTATTATAACAGATATTTTATTTTAGCGGGTTTTAAAAAATAAAATCCGATTTTTGTAGATTAAAGAACAAAAAATTCTCACCCTAAAGATGAAAATTGAGCAAATATATACAGGCTGTTTAGCACAAGGCGCATATTATATCGTATCAGAAAATGAAGCAGCAATCATAGATCCGCTGAGAGAAGTAAAACCATATCTTGACCGTCTTGAAAAAGATAATGTCACTTTAAAATACATTTTTGAAACTCATTTTCATGCAGATTTTGTTTCGGGACATTTAGATTTAAGCAAAAAAACCAACGCTCCTATTGTTTACGGACCCACTGCACAACCTGAATTTGAAGCAATTATCGCTGAAGACAACCAGATTTTTGAAATCGGAAACATTAAAATAAAAGCACTTCACACTCCGGGTCACACGATGGAAAGTACGACCTATCTTTTAATTAACGAAAACGGTGTAGAAACTGCCATTTTCACAGGAGATACTTTGTTTTTAGGTGATGTAGGACGACCTGACCTTGCTCAGAAAGCGGGAAGTGTTACGCAGGAAGATCTTGCGGGAATTTTATATGAAAGTTTACACAATAAAATCCTTCCTTTAGATAACAGTATTACGGTTTATCCGGCTCATGGAGCAGGTTCGGCTTGCGGAAAAAACATGCAGAAAGAGACTGTAGATATTTTAGGAAATCAAAAAAGAACAAATTACGCGCTGAATCAACCTGATAAAGAATCATTCATAAGAGAGGTTTTAGACGGATTAACTGCTCCACCTAAATATTTCGGGATGAATGTTGCCATGAACAAAGGTGGTTACGATAGCTTAGATACGGTGATGGACAGAGGCTTAAACCCTATTTCGGTAGAAGATTTTGAAAGTTTTGCTGAAGAAACAGGAGCTTTGATTTTAGATACAAGAGGACCTGCAGATTTTCATAAAGGTTATATTCCAAATGCAATTAATATCGGTTTAAAAGGTGATTTTGCACCGTGGGTAGGAAGTCTTATCGTAGATGTAAAACATCCTCTATTGCTGGTTTCTGACGAAGGAACTGAAGAGGAAGTTATTACTAGATTAAGCAGAGTTGGTTTTGATCATGTTTTAGGATATTTAAAAGGTGGTTTTGAAGCCTGGAAAAATTCAACAAAAGAAATCGACGAAGTAAAAAGAATCTCCCCTGCCGAATTTGCAGAAGCATTTAATGAAAATTCAAAAATTATTGATGTAAGAAAAATCGGAGAATATTCGGCGGAACATATCGACAACGCTTACAGCAGACCTTTGGATACGATCAGCGATTGGGTTTCTACCATTGATGATTCTGAACATTTCTTTTTACACTGTGCAGGAGGTTACAGAAGCATGATTGCAGCAAGCATCCTCAACTCACACGGAATCAGAAACTTCACTGAAATAGAAGGCGGTTTTAACGGCATCAAAAAAACAGAAAAACTTCCTGTTTCAGATTTTATATGTCAATCTAAAACATTGTAGATGAAAGTAAAAACTGGTGCGCTAATTCTGGTTTCAGTACTTGCGTTAAATAGTTGTAAAACAAAAGTGGTATCAGACAATACCATTAAAACCAATATCAAGGAGGTTGTAAAAAGCTCCGACGTTGTTTTGGTTGATGTAAGAATTCCGGAACAATATTCTGAAGCAACAGCGAAAGACGCTGTAAATATTCCTTTGGCTGAACTCCAAAATAATATTGAAAATCTGAAAGGAAAAAAAGTAGTGGTTTTCTGCAACAAAGGTATACAGGCGGATCAGGCTGTAGAAATTTTAAAGAAAAACGGAGTTGAGGTTTATGACGGAACCACCTGGAAAAATGTGAAAGCCATTCAGGAAGAAAAATAATAAAAAAGAAATACGATGTCTCAAAAATTCCAAGAAATAATAGATTCTGAAAGACCGGTTTTAATCGATTTTTTTGCTACTTGGTGTCAACCATGCAAAGTGCAGTCGTCGGTTCTGAATACAGTGAAAGAAAACGTTGGCGAAAAAGCCAGAATTATAAAAATTGATGTCGATCAATATCCTTCAATCGCTTCTCAGTATGGAGTGCGTGGAGTTCCTACATTGGCGGTTTTTAAAAAAGGAGAATTGCTGTACAAAGAAAGCGGCGTGCATGACGTGAACCGATTGACGCAACTGTTGGAACAGTATATGTAAAAATATTAAGCCTACATATTGACTTAGAAAAAAGGCTTAGATTTTACAATCTAAGCCTTTACTTTTTTTAAAAGAATATCTAATTCTAAAAACGCATTAGTTTTTAATCACTTTTTTAGAAATTTTTTGCCCGTTTTTCAATTGTAATTCAACAATATAAACCCCTTTCTGAAGCTGTTGCATATTGATTGTATTATTTGAAAACTGTACATTCATTTTTTGCCCTACAACATTAGTAACGGCCACTTTATCGATATCAGAATCTGTTTTAATATTTAAAATTCCATTTGTAGGATTCGGGTAAATTCCAATAACATTTCTTTTGATATCCGAAGTTCCTAAACCAGTTGTAACGTCTTTTATACATCTTACAGATTGACCTTGAGCTCTTGGTCCACCAGAATTTGGATTGGCTAAAGCTGTAGAATTATATAAATATTTTCCTCCAGAATTGGCTACATCTCCACTCCAGTAATATCCTCTTTCACCAACATAAGTAAATCCTCCTGTACTTTGGCTTCTATAACCTGCTGCCGGTAGTTTTAATTTGCTTGTAAATGCAGTGGCCGCATTAGACATTCCTTCTGCACCTACAGCTGTAACCCAATCAGCCTGAGAAGGTAATTTCCAGCCTGCTCCGATTGCTTTACAAGGATCAACACTCACTTCTGAAGTTATTTCTGAAGTATTTGCGCCATTCCATAAATCACTCAAAGCATTTGTTGACCACCACGCAGGACTATTCCCTAAAATAAATGATGTAATACCAGAAAGACCTGTAGGATTATTGGTTGCCGGAACTGTTGTTGTAGCAGAATTTCTGTTTTGATGACCATCATCCCATCTTCCCCACTGGAAAAGATCTCCGTAAGAATCTGCATCTGCCATAGAAGTTGCAACTTGTGAGCTTCCTAAATTCTGTTGAAGCCAAACCTTACCATCTGCTCCTCTTACTGTCGTATAAGTTACTTGCTGGCCTTTATAATTAAAAGTTACGCAACCTGTATCTCCCGGATTTGTTCCTGGATCAGCGTTATTACAAGTGGGAGTCGTGGAAGGTGAAAGAGAAATTCTTTTAACCTTTGTAAAATCCTGAGAATACGCTAATACAAGATAATTGTTTACATTATCAACTGCCAAATCATTATAAGTTGCCTCACCTTCAGAGATAAAATCTCCTCCAAATGTTGACCAAGTATTAGTTGTAGTATCTAATTGATAAGCTGTATTTTTTAAGAAATTATCATTTTCCCAACGGCTTGCTACAACGTAAGGTTTTCCTGATGAGGTAACTGCAATAGCAACATGCTGAACTCCTCCTGAAGAAAAATAAGCATTACCAACTTGCTCCCAAGTGCTTCCGTTGAATTTCTTCACATTTACTTTTTTGGAGTTTGCTGAGTTTGAAACATAGGCAACATACAAATTGTTATTAAAATCGATTGCAATATCTGAAGTATATTGTTCTCCGGATGATGATGCGTCTACAATACTTCCGCCCACTAAATTCCAGTTATCAGATGCTGTCGCTGTTGTGGTATTCTCATAAACTCTTACACCGCTAGATACGTTGCAGGTATAAACTTTATTGTTGCTGCCAATGACCATTTCGGCAAATGCAGCACCATTAGAAAAACCGGTATTTCCTACTTGTTCCCAGGTCCCGTTAACTAATCTTTTCACAATTCCCGAACTTTGAGTACTGTATGTGAACAAAGTTCCCGATGGAGCAACTGCAGAAGCATGATAATTAATAGTCGAAGTTGTAGGACTTACCAATTGCGTCCAAGAAGTGCCATTAAACTGACGAACTTCTAACCCGCTTCCCTGATTGGTATAATAAAGATCTGTTCCGGTGGAATTAATTGATAAAGAATTAAAGATTGCATAACTCGTCGTAATTCCTGCGCTTCCACCTACATAAGACCAAGAAGTTCCATTAAACTTCTGAACTGAACCTTTCTGAACAGAAACATCATAATAGGAAAGATAATAGTTGCCCACATTATCAATCACCAAATTATTATAACTGCTCCCCCCTGCAGAAACATTCGTTGATGAACCCACATTTTGCCACTGTTGAGCATTTACAAAATTATTTCCTGCAATCGATAGCACAAAAACACTTAAGCAGATTTTTGCAGAAGAATATAAATTTTTAAACATAATTAATATTGTTTTTATTTATTCTAAATTTAATTTACTTTTGCAAAAGTAATATGCATCTTAGCTCCTTAGTTATCATTTTCAAACTTTCACTTATCGGATGCAGACTTCTTAGAATTATTATGAAAACAAAAACACTTCGCACAATGAAACAGACGAAAAGAGGTTTACTGTTTAAATCTGAGGACATTAAAGTGATTTTTAATGAAGACACGACGAATGAAAATTACTTGCAATCTCATTTTATTGAAGGAGAATCTAGTTTTAATCTGTTGTTCTTACTGAGCCCGAACATCAATTTGCAGGCTTCAGATTGTGGAACTCAATTTAAATTCAAAAAAAATCAATACATTCTCCACTATTCTTCTTCTGAAAGCAGAGCTGAATTATGGACAGAAAATCAGGAAGTTTTAAAATACATTCAGATACAGGTCAATTATCAATATATTTTTGATTTAATTGATCCCCATTCCACTATTGAGAGCGCAGAAATTCTGGAAAATATGAAGAATAACAATTTTATTTTTCTTCATAAACAGACTCCACCAAATATGACCGTTGAAATGCATATGATCTTAAAGGAAATATTGGGATATTCTAAAAAAGGAATAATGCAGAAACTCTTTATTGAAGCTAAAATTATCAAACTTTTAATTCTGATTTTTGAACAGTTTAATGAAAAAGATATTGAAGAAGATTTATCTAAAACACCTGAAACGATCAAAAAATTTCTGGATGAAAACTATCATAAGAATCTAAAAATTGAAGAGATTTCTAAAATTATAGGTATTAATCAGAATAAACTGAGAAGAGAATTTAAAGAACATTATCAAACAACGATTGTAAACTACATTTCAGAACTCAGAATGCTAAAAGCAAAAAAAATGATTGTCAACAACCGGATAATGATTAAAGAAATTGCAATAGAATGCGGTTATGAATATGTTCAGAATTTTACCCGTGCCTTCAAGAAAAAATTTGGAGTATCCCCGGAAAAGCTGAGATTAGGATAAAAAGAAAAACCACTAAATAAATTTAGTGGTTTAATATATGTTGTTTTGCTTTGATATTACTTTCTCGGAATTCGTGTGAGAAAGCAATGACAGTCAATTAATGATGTCCGTGATCGTGTCCGTGGCTTTCGTGAATGAAAGGACCGTGACCTTTAGGCTGACTGAAAATTACTTCAACGCCTTCTTGCTCAGTAAGTAATTTACTTCTGATCTGTTCAGGATCAAAAGGTTTCACTTTACCAAAATATTCTTTCAAACCTTCAGTTAACCACAAAGGAATAATAAAACCGAAAAACATTAAGATACACCAGAATCCTACAAGGAACATACATACAAAATAGATTGTCCAAAGGAATTGGTAAAACGGCCAAAATGCTGATAACATCATGTTTCTTAAATTTTAAGCAAAAGTAGGGCTTTTTTCTTTTTCATCAAAAGATATACACCCTATTTTTATTATTTATTTTTATTTTAAACTAACTAATTTAGATATTAGAAGCCAGATGTAGGATATTAGACTACAGTTGCTGCTCTAAAATTCTTACATATAACTTTCAAACCTAAAATTTTAATGGGCAAGATTTGCGAAGAAATCATTTCCTTTATCATCAGTGATGATGAATGCAGGGAAATCTTTCACTTCAATTTTTCTTACCGCTTCCATCCCTAATTCAGGAAAATCCACAACTTCAACCGACAAAATATTGTCTTTAGCCAAAATTGCAGCAGGTCCACCGATCGAACCGATGTAGAAACCTCCATATTTATGACAAGCGTTGGTAACATCAGCTGTTCTGTTTCCTTTTGCCAACATCACCATACTTCCGCCATGACTTTGGAACTCGTCTACATAAACATCCATTCTTCCCGCCGTTGTAGGCCCAAAACTTCCTGAAGCCATTCCTTCCGGAGTTTTTGCAGGACCAGCGTAATAAATCGGGTGATTTTTGAAATATTCAGGCATCGGTTTTCCTGCATCCAGTAATTCTTTGATTTTTGCGTGAGCAATATCTCTTGCAACGATCAATGTTCCGTTTAATTTTAATCTTGTTTTGATTGGATATTTCGACAATTCAGCCAAAATTTCTGGCATCGGTTTATTCAGATCAATTTCAACTGCTTCTTCCAAATGTGGCGGAGTTGCAGGTAAAAATCTTTTCGGATCTTGCTCCAGTTGCTCTAAGAAAATACCGTCTTTGGTAATTTTTCCTTTAATATTTCTGTCTGCCGAACAAGAAACTCCCATTCCAACCGGGCAAGAAGCCGCGTGACGAGGAAGTCTGATTACTCTAACATCATGCGTTAAATATTTACCCCCAAACTGAGCTCCGATTGCACTCTCCTGGCAAATTTTCTGAACTTTTGCTTCCCATTCCAAATCTCTGAAAGCCTGACCAGCTTCGTTTCCTTCTGTAGGAAGATTGTCATAATATTTTGCTGATGCTTTTTTCACAGCAGCCAAATTCGCTTCAGCAGAAGTTCCTCCGATGACCAATGCCAAGTGATAAGGTGGACAAGCAGCTGTTCCTAAATCTGAAATTCTTTCTTTTACAAAAGCTTCCAAAGATTTTTCGTTCAATAAAGATTTTGTTTTTTGGTAAAGAAAAGTTTTGTTCGCAGAACCTCCACCTTTCGTTAAGAATAAAAACTCGTAATGATCTCCTTTTTTAGCATAAATATCAATTTGTGCCGGAAGATTTGAACCCGAATTCTTTTCATCAAACATCGTTAAAGGAACCACTTGAGAATATCTTAAGTTTCTTTTTTGATACGTATTGTAAATTCCTTTGCTTAAATATTCACCATCGTCAACTCCTGTATAAACATTTTCTCCTTTTTTACCCATTACAATAGCCGTTCCTGTATCTTGGCAAGAAGGCAAAGCTCCTTCCACAGCAACCGCAGCATTTTGCAATAAATTATAAGCAACAAATCTGTCGTTATCAGTCGCTTCAGGATCATCGATAATTCTTCTCAAACTTTCTAAATGCGAGGAACGAAGCATGAAAGAAACGTCTGCCATTGCTTCTTCAGCCAGCAATTCCAATCCTTTCGGGTCTACAGTTAAAATTTCTCTTTCGCCATGCTTTTCAACCTTCACGTAGTCTGAAGTCAATTTTTTGTATTCCGTATCATCTTTTAAAATTGGATACGGATCTTGATATTTAAAATCCATTTACTTTCTATTTCGATGCAAAAATACGGCTTACGAAAAAAAACATGAGCAAAATCAGCGACTTATCATCGTATTTATAATGATTATAAATTGCAGGGTTTTTTATTATTGAGTAACTTTATAGGAACATATTTTAATTATAAAATCACGATTTTTTCGCTGTTTTTTTGTCATTTCGCGGGAATTTCAATAAAGAATTTACCGTACATCGTCTCGGTTTCCACTGAATGACAAATTGAATGGAAAATTTTTGTGATTAAAATTTAAAACTAAACATAAATAAATATTTCAATCACAATGAATTACAGAATAGAAAAAGACACCATGGGTGAAGTGCAGGTTCCTGCAGATAAGTTTTGGGGTGCACAAACGGAACGCTCCAGAAACAATTTCAAAATCGGACCGGAAGGTTCTATGCCACACGAAATCATCGAAGCTTTTGCTTACTTAAAAAAAGCAGCCGCTTTTACCAATACAGATTTGGGAGTTCTTCCGGCTGAAAAAAGAGACATGATTGGTAAAGTTTGTGACGAAATCTTAGAAGGCAAACTGAATGATCAATTTCCTTTGGTAATCTGGCAAACCGGATCAGGAACACAATCGAATATGAATGTGAACGAAGTGGTTTCTAACAGAGCGCACGTGAACAATGGCGGAACTTTAGGTGATAAATCGGAAGTACATCCGAATGATGATGTGAACAAATCTCAGTCTTCCAACGACACATATCCAACCGCTATGCACATTGCGGCTTATAAAAAAGTAGTTGAGACGACCATTCCTGCAGTTGAGAAACTAAAAAATACGTTGAACGAAAAAGCAATCGAATTTAAAGACATTGTAAAAATCGGAAGAACACATTTAATGGACGCAACACCATTGACTTTAGGACAAGAGTTCTCAGGATATGTTGCTCAATTAAACTATGGAATTAAAGCGTTGAAAAACACATTACCTCATCTTTCTGAGCTTGCTTTAGGGGGAACTGCGGTAGGAACAGGATTGAATACTCCAAAAGGTTATGATGTGAAAGTTGCAGAATATATTTCAAAATTCACCAATCTTCCTTTTGTAACGGCTGAAAATAAATTTGAAGCTTTGGCAGCTCATGATGCAATTGTAGAAACTCACGGAGCTTTAAAACAATTGGCCGTTTCTTTATACAAAATTGCTCAGGATGTAAGATTATTGGCTTCAGGACCACGTTCGGGAATTGGAGAAATTCATATCCCTGAAAACGAGCCGGGCTCATCAATTATGCCGGGAAAGGTAAATCCTACCCAAAACGAAGCTTTGACAATGGTTTGCGCACAAGTTTTAGGAAATGACACCACCATCTCTTTTGCAGGAACTCAGGGAAATTATGAACTGAATGTTTTCAAACCGGTGATGGCTTATAATTTCTTACAATCCGCTCAGTTGATTGCTGATGCTTGTATTTCATTTAATGATCACTGTGCAGTTGGAATCGAACCAAACCATGCAAGAATCAAAGAATTGGTTGATAAATCTTTAATGCTGGTTACCGCATTGAACACACACATCGGTTATGAAAATGCTGCAAAAATTGCAAAGACTGCTCACAAAAATGGAACTACATTAAAAGAAGAAGCAATTAATCTTGGTTTTGTAACCTCTGAACAGTTTGACGAATGGGTAAAACCCGAAGACATGGTTGGAAGCCTGAAATAGGACTATATCCTCATAAAACAAAACACTCCGTAGAAAATTCTGCGGAGTGTTTTGTTTGTTAATATGAATGTTATTTTTTACTATTCAATTCTTATACCAAATTGAAATGCCTGGTAATTTGTCATGTTTTTTATATCAATTATTTATACAATTAAATTTTACCATCCCAATGCTACACCAAAAACCAAAGCTTTATCATTTTCAAAATAAGAATCTTTGAAGAAATTGCTGAAATCTTTTTTAACGAAAAGAGAGATATTATCATAAGAAAGCGTAACCTGCGCTCCGTAAACAAAAGGATTTACCTGATAATTTGATTTATCTCTGAAACCCTGACTATCACCTTTAACGATGTTATTCGATGCCATTTTAATTCCGCCATACATATTTGCTCCTACTCTGAAACCGTCTGAATAAGGTCTGTACTGAACGTCCATTCCTGCACTTTTCAGCTTAGAAAAATTATATTGGAAACCAAGCGGAACCATAATATAACCCGTTCTTAGTTTAGCTTTATCAAGACTTCCTTCATATTTTGTAAGAAAAACATCTCCGTTTTGTTTTGCAAAAACCATATTATTATCTGTACGAACAGTTCTCCAGGAAAAACCTAAACCAGAAATCAATCCCCATGGGCTGGTTCTGCTGAATTGGTAATTGAATTTCAAACCAAATTCAAGATTATTGGCGTAACCTAAATTCTTATCTAAATCATTATCTGCTTTATCATTCGTCAATGTCATAATTCCGTAAGAGAAATATCCATCAAGGTTTTTTGTAGGACGGAATTTCTTCAGCAATTTTTCTTTTAATTCTTCGTTTGAAGTTACATCAGAATTCAAAAGAGAATATCTTACCTGCTTCTGAATTACCTGATCCAAATCAAATCCTAAACCTTCAATTCTTGTATCAATTTTTTGAGAATAATTATCTGCAACAAGAGCTTTTTGCTTATCGAATTCTGTTTTATCTAAGTTTTTAGCCTGAAGAACTAACAATTCAGATTCCATCTGTTTCTTTTCTTCCTGAATGATGGTGTTGATTTTTGTAGCATACTCTTCTACTTTCTCTTTTACAATCGGGCTTACCGTAGTATCTTCTTTTGACTGAAGGTTTAAACTTAGCGCTTTTCTTTGTGCATTTATTGAAGTCGCAACAAGGCACAACATTCCTGTGATGATAAATTTCTTAATCATAGTATGGTAATTTTTTTTGTTTAAATTGAATTATTTTGTATTGAGGTCAATGGTCGCAACATTGCTTCCATCCTTAGATTTTTCGATAACATCTTTATGTTCTACCGAGAAAAGCAGGGTTGAGGGGTCTACATATCTTTTCTTCTTTTGAATCTTTACAGAATCAGCTTTTGCTATAATTTTCGTGGGTGAATTCAGCGTAATGTGAGAAGCTATTCCTGAAGGATTTTCTTTGATTAAAGGTAAACTATTTTTGACAGGAACTGCTTTTTCAATTTTTTCTTCCGAAGCAATATTTTTTATCTGAGTCAGTTTTCCGTGATCTTCTTTTACAATAATTTCTTCCTGAGAATTTATTTTTTCTGGTTGAGTTGTTATATTTTCTTCTTTTAAAGAAGGGGTTTTAACCGTTTCAGCAACTTGTACTTTAGGTTCATTTTCCTGATCAAAAAGCAAAACTGCCCCCAAGCCAAATATCAAAACAAAACATGCCGCAAGCAATACCCAGTTAAAATTAGATTTTTTTGAACGAGTATTTTCGGTTTGAGCCTGAATTTCTGACCACAAATCTCTTGAAGGAGCTACTTCTCGCTCGTCGATCTGCTTTTTGATCTGATATTCTAAATTATTTTTAAACGTGTTCATTTTTCAGTTTTTTTTGTTGTTGAAAGTAGATCTTTCTCAATTTTTCTTTTGCCCTGAAGAGTTGGGTTTTACTTACTGTCAAAGAAATATTCAGCGTATCTGCAATTTCCTGATGCGAATATTCTTCAATCACATAAAGATTAAAAACCATTCTGTACGCATCCGGAAGCTGATCTAAAAGATCTTGTGCATTAAAATCAAAATCTACGGGTTTCTCATGTAAATCTTCCAAAACAGAAGCGTGAACATCGTCGAGATAAAAAACCGTCTTGCGGCTTTTAATAAAATTGAGACATTCGTTGACAACAATTTTTCTCGCCCAACCTTCAAAGTTTCCTTCACCACGAAAGCTTTCTATATGTTTAAAAATCTTGCAAAATGCTTTAATCACACAATCTTCCGCCTGATACAAATCGCTGACGTAGCTTTTTGCCACACTCAGGAATTTTTTTACACTCTGATCATAAAAGATTTTCTGCGCAGCCGGATCCTGCCTCTTGAGGCGGCTCAGCAAATCATCTTTTTTATTATTAAACAAAAGCTTCATGGTTTATTCTGTTTCTATAGTAAAGACAGTTAAATTTTGAAATGGTTACAGAAATTTTTACTTTTTCATTTAAATCAATGTAACCGACTGAAAATGAATGTTATATTTTTTTTGAATTATCTAATTCATTTACTATCATTAAAAACATCGGGCTATACCCGATGCTATATTATACCGCCACTTTGTGGCTCTGAGAAAATATCAATAGTTTTAGATTGACGTTTCTTCAGAAATTACTTCCTGTTTTCCTGAATTCACCTGATCCTCAAAATACTTTTCAAGATCACGTAACGTTTCTGGTGTAGTCTGAATATCCTGAACAACCAAACCTTTATTTACGACAACAATTCTATTACAAACCTCTGTAGTATGCGAAAGATCGTGACTGGAAATTAAAAAAGTAACCCCATTTTCATTCGCAAAATCACGAATCATATTTTTAAGCTTGATTTGTGTAGAAGGGTCAAGATTCGCAAAAGGTTCATCAAGAATAATAATTTCGGGTTTACCAATTAAAGAACCTACAATACCTACTTTTTTCTGGTTTCCTTTTGAAAGATCGCGAACGTATTTTCCTGAATTTACAATTTCGCCATTAAAAAGATCATGAAACTGCTTTAAAAATTCGTCTACAGAAGCTTTATTCTGACCTCTTAACTCACCAATGAAATAGAAATATTCTTCGGGAGTTAAATATCCTATCAGAAATGTTTCATCAATAAATGCCGAAACTTTGTTTTTCCAGGCTTCAGATTCATTTACTTTAATACCATCAACGCTTACAAAACCCGTTGTAGGCTGAATAAGATCAAGAACAAGGCTGAAAAGTGTAGTTTTTCCGGCTCCGTTGTTTCCGACTAAACCGAAAGTTTCACCTTTTTTAATTTCTAAATTTTCTATATTGAGAACGGTTGCAGTACCGTAAGTTTTCTTTAAGTTTTGTATTGTGATCATTGTTTTGATTTTTAAATTATTTGTCTTTTCCAGCCGCATGGGTTCCACTCATGGCTAAGTTGTTATGTTGCCTCTTCAGGGTTCTTCAAAATATATTATTAATTAAATAGTTCAGCTTGAGTTCTTTTAGTGTTTAATCTTTTTTAAACGCTTCTAAAGTGCTGTACTTTTCAGATTTGTATTTTTTAATAATGATATCGAATATTTTTTCGCGTAAAGCAAATCCCAAAAGTCCCAATACCGCAATACTAATTACCGCACCCTGAATTCCGAAAAAATAATTCATTGCTCCGTAAACAGCCATTGGTAAAATCATTTTAGGAATCATAAGAATTAGAGCTTTAAAGCTGAAACTATTTTTTTGCCCTACTCTTTTTTCACGTAAATTAAGGTCTACCTGAGTTTTATTATAAGCTCCCGACCACAGTGTAAATTGAGAATTCACACCGATATTGTAAAGTCCGGCTGCGAAAAAGGCAAAATAAACATGCCATCCGAAATAAGCATAAAAAAGCGCAAGTATAATTGAAAATGCAGTTACAATATTCATCAACCACCATTTTGCTTTGATGTATTCTTTATAAGGAACATTAAGCGTCATCATCAACGGATAATATGCACTATCGAAAGACGGAACACGCTGCCCGAAAGTAAACTGAAAACCTCCCGTAACAAAAAGTCCCATAAACATTAGCATCGTCGGAGTCTGATAAAAATCGTTGGTAAACATCAGAAGACCGTAAAACACAAACATAAAACTACCAATGAGAATACCTTTGGTCACTTTATTTCTTTTCAGCATCTTAATATCGTTGTTGATAAAGCTGCCGATTGCACCATATTTATTAAGGAAAGCTATGTTTTCTGTTTTCCCGATCTGTTTTTTAGCTTCCAAACCTTCGTCCAGATAAAAACCTTTACGGATATAATTGAACGTTATTCTCCACAAACCAGCGAAAAGTATAATCGGAATGACTACAAAATAAGGTCTTTCGTAAAGATTATAGAAAAACGTTTCAGCATAAGATAATGTAGGAATAATTTCATAATACGTTAAAGCAGAAATCGCTAAAATCACCGCACCAATTCCCATTGCAATTTTCTCTTTATCGTTGAAAAGGAAATTAAGAAAATTGTTAAGATAAAACAAGAGTGAAACCCCAATAAACCAAGAAACTGTATTTAAAACACCATATCCGTTGAAGAGCATAATTCCGCAAAAAGTAATAAAGAAAAAAGAATTCATCCAGCTTAACGGACTTAAAAAAGTTTTGATTAAAGTATAATTAACCACCACTTTTTTAGGAATATTTAATGTCAAAAAAGGTTTGATATTCTGGGTAGGAAGCTGCTGAATCATATATTTAAAAATAAGATCTACCACCCAGGCTACGATTAGAAATCGGGAAACCATCTTCAGAGGGTTTTCTCCCATTTCTTTTTCTACATAAAAATAAGCCAAGAATGCCATTCCTGCAAAACAGAAAATAAAGTAGACAATCCCAATCATTCGGAATATCTTCATCAGCAAATTTAAACCGACCGAAGATCCTCTAAAAAAACTTTTCCATTCCAGCTTCAAAAATCTTTTAAACATAGTTTACTTTTTAAACATTAGTAAAGAAAAGTTTAAAATTGTTACAGAATTTGTCACTAAATATGGGGATAGTTGCAATTTCCAACAATTAAGATATCATAAAAAGGTTTTCAATTTTATCCTAAAGAACATTCAGACACTTATAAATATATTTTTCACAACATTATATCATAATAAATGAAAATAATTTATACTATATCATTATAAATAGTATCTTTTATACTGTTAACAATTAAAAACACAATGATATGCCAGTACAGTATTCACTTAGTGAGAAGGGAAAACCTTCTGATCAAACAGCTCCAAAAAAATTCTACGCTAATGCCAATTCCGAAGTCTCAGCAAAGAGATTGCAGGCGGCTCTACCACAGTAAGCGACACTAATGTTTTAGCGGTATTGAACGATTTAACTAAAACACTTTCTAAGCATCTTTCTGAGGGAAGAATTGTAAGAGATTTTGGATCTTTCAGCATCTCGCTGAGCAGCGAAGGAGCCGAGACCGCTGATAAGTTTAATTCTTCTATGATTAAATCCGCAAAAATAGCTTTCCGACCAGGAATTGATCTTAAAGAAATGCTTGCCGTAATGAAATTTGAAAAAGCTAAGTAAGCAATTTAAAAAAGCAGGCGGGCTTTTTTAAAATGCACGCCTGCTTTTTCTAAAAGCTCCCGTCGATTTGTGTAAGTCGACGGGAGCTTTTGGTATCATCGTAGTAAGGAGTTTACTTTTTGCCTTTCAATTGCTCAATTTCTAACTTTAATTCTTCTATTTGCTGCTCATAGGCTCCAAGAAGTTTTTTGGTAACCTCTGAATATTCATTAAAGATATTATCGTTAAATCCTTGAAATCCGTGAGCGTTATCTTTATTTTCTTGGTTAAAATTTTTTTGAGAATCGGTATCCAAAAGATCATTCAGGGGTGTTTCTAATATTCTGGAAATATCAACCAGCCTTTCTACAGTCAGTTTGGTTTCTCCGGTTTCTATCTTTCGGTATGCTGAGGTACTGAGATCCAGATCATGAGCCATATTTTCATATGAAAAGCCCTTCCTGGTGCGAATCTCTGTGATTTTCTTAATAATCTTTTCCATATTAGTAAAAATATTTTTCGTAAAAGTAATAAAATTTCCGAAAAAGTAACATCATATATGCAGACAATATTATAAACTTGCAATAGTAATATTAACACAAAATACATATGACTAAAAATTTATTTCTCAGGCTCTGCCTGATAACGACAGCTGCGCTGTCTCTACAATCCTGCGCCACAGAAGACCTCACTTTGCAGGAAGACAGCCCTTCCGAATTACTTTCCGCAGCCAGAACCTCATCTAAAAGCCTTTGGGAAGAAGACGAGAAATACATCACCAAAGTAAAAGAGGTCTATACTAAAAATGCCGACGAAAGCTACATCCGGGAAGCCTACGGAACGATATCCTGGGATTATGCCATGACCCTGGATCAGTTTGACGAAAGCTACCTCATCGTACCCGTTCTCAAAAACAACAAAGTAGTCAACACACTGGAAGTTTTCCGTGAGAAAAGCAGGGTCTATTTTCAGTTTTCCGGTGAAGATAAAGAAGCTAACGATTTTTTTCAGACCCTTATCTTTAATCGGGACAATGTAAAAGCAGAACCATCACCGGTTTACAAAGATGCCTCAGCCAAAAGTGGTACCATAAGAGTCTCGGTATGCAAGAAATATACTTTCATCGTATATCCCATAGAAGGAGCAGGCGGTAACCAATCTCCTATAGAAGGCACAAAGACCATCTGTAAGTTTGTAGATATGGCACTACCCGCTTCGGAGTGCCTTGGCATGGAAGATCCCATAACGGGAGAATGCATGGGCGGCGGAACCAGCACAGGAGAAGGCGGATATGAATACCCTGAACCGCCGGAAGATGATTCCTGCGAAAAAGTAAAAACTAAATTGTCTGACCCCAGAGTTAAGAATCAATTTAATGCGCTCAACACTCAGGATAATTTTGATAAGGATTATGAAGTAGCATTCTTTGAAACCACCTCCAAAATAAACAATGCCAATGTAAAAAGCTTCACACCCGCTACTGGGCCACCATGTGAAGATTACATAAACATGCCTTCTGTAACCACAGGCATTACAGGTTTTGGGCATACTCATAATAATTATGACTGTAAAGGCAAGGATAACCTTCTGGTTCCCTCTGTTGCCGACATCGATGCTTTTTTATCGATTATGGCAAAGCAGGCAGGTAGTTTTTACGGGGATTTTTCCAAAGGTTATTATTTTACCGTAACTTCTGGCGGCAGCTATATGTTTCAGTACACAGGAAGTACTGCTCCGCAAAATTTATCTTTTAATTACGACGCCTTACGCAAGGAATATAAAAAAATGTTTAATAATTTGAAAAATAGTCATCCTGATATGTCTCAAAATAAAGTGGAGGAGGTCTTTATGAAATTTCTAAAAGAAGAGGTCAACATTGATGGGCTGGAAATCTATAAAGTGACTGCCGATTCGGCAGAAAAGATAGAGTATAATGCAGATTTAAAAACTGTAGTTAAAACACCTTGTCCTTAATTAAAAAACATTATTATGAAAAATATAATATTATTACTACTGCTTGCGATATCTTGCAGATCGTACACCCAACAAACCATCGTTCCGCTAAGAACCTATACAGATATTCCTGAAAATGCAGGGTATTACAGAAAAGACACCAATAATGAGCTTCAAGCCTTTGAAGGCACTTGGAAGGCAACATGGAACAACAAAACAATTTTTATAACCTTTAAAAAAATCATTAATAAATACAATACTGCAATGAAGTATAATGAGGATATTATTATAGGGAAATTCAAAACAGTAGACAGCAATGGCAGTATTCTATTTGACAATACACTAGTATCAGACAACGATGCTAAGATTGAAGGAACCGGTTTTCAAAATATCACAGATAAATATTTAATGTACTATGTTGATAACGATTTATGTGGGATAACAGGAGATATAGAACTAACCTTTGTCAACACAGCAAAAACACAATTGAATTTTTCTTATCATCAGGATAGTATGGTTTTAACCTCAAGTTGCTATTTTCATGGCTGGCCAGCTGCAGACCGACCAAAACCACTACCAAAAGGCGATATTGTATTAACTAAACAGTAAAAATAGTGATTGTTATGAAAAGCCTATTAATTATTTTTTCTGCTTTTGTTTCTTGTAGTATTTATGGACAAAATGCAAAACTGTCGCGTATTTCTTTAGAAACTTCAGCAGCAACTACATTTGATTCTACAGTAAAAGTTGAAATAATAAATACTGATACCGAAAAAGAAAATGCACCAATAAAGTTGTTGGTAACACAATATTCAGGAGATGAAAAAAAAGATATTACAACTGAGTTTATGCTACAAAAAGACAAATATGATGAAATATGTAAAAATATTTTAAATATTAATCCTAATAATCTTCTAAGGGATGGGCGTATTGTTGTTGATGGTCGTACCATAAACTTAAAATTTATGTCTGATACCTGGCAACAGGTAGAATATTACACATACGGATTTGATTTTGATGAAAAAACGACTTCTTCCAAAGAATTTTTATATGTTGTAAAATCTATATTAAAATATGCTAAAGTCGAAATATATGGAATTAATAAGTTTAAAGAAACTACTAAAAAATAACACTGTATTAACAAAGCAGTAAAAACACTATTCACATAATAATCCCCAAAGAAATTCTTCGGGGATTATTATTTTAAACTAAAAACTATTTCACTTCAACATAATTGTCTTCAGGGTTCACATCTGCCAATCTATGGCTGAAATCTATTCCTAAAACTTTCAGTTGAGACTTGTTGTACGGAATCGTTAATGTATATTCTTTCTGCGTCCAAGGCCAGTATTTTAGAGTAGTAAATTCACCGAACGCATCTTTGGTTTTCCAGGTATGCGTCATGTTTAACGGAATCTGATAATTGACTACTTTATTGTCGGCAGTAATTACGCTAAAATCAATCGGCATCGGAATCTGACTGTTATTAACTAAAGTTATCGTTGTAGATGTATTACCGTATTGAATGTCTTTAATTCCATAATCGATGGTTTTTGTGGTATTAATCCAATAATGATGAAACCATTTCAGATCCATCCCGGAAATTTTCTGTGCAATATGAAGGAAATCTCTGTCGGTAGGATGTTTCATGCTCCATTCTTTGAAATATTCAGTCATGATTTTGGATAAATTTTCTTCTCCAACAATATAACCTAACTGCACCAAATACAATTCACCTTTCACATAACTTGCATAAGAATATGCTGAGCCGTTATCATGATGATCACCCAACCAAACTGCTGGTTCCTCAATTCCTTTTTTCAGAAATTTTCTGTAGGCATCAATCCTTTCAACAAAAGCATTCGGTCTGTTGTCTTTTGGCGGAAATAGCTGATGCATCACGTAGCTTTCTGCATAACTTGTAAATCCTTCATCCATCCACGGTCTTACGGGTTCGTTGGTTGCCAACATTTGCTGATACCAAGAGTGAGAACCTTCGTGAGCCATCAATCCCATTAAATCTTCAAGGTTTTTTGCTTCACCCAAAATCATTGTACACATTCCGTATTCCATTCCGCCATCACCACCTTGAATGAAAGCGTAAGAAGGATAAGCGTATTTCCCGAATTTAGAATTCATAATCTGGAAATATTTGGTAACATAAGGTTTCGCTTCACTCCAAGCTTTAGTTTTATCATTTTTCAGATACACAAAATATACTTTCGGACCTTGAGGAACATCAAAACTTTCTACCGAATAATCTTTATCTGCAGCCCAGGCAAAATCGAGCATGTTTTTGGCCTTCCATTTCCAGGTTGCTTTATTTTGATCAGCTTTAATTTGTGCTGAAGCATCATAACCTTTTACTTCTTTTGGATTTAAAAGCGTTCCTCCTGCTCCGACAACATAATCTTTATTAATTTTAATCGTCACATCAAAATCTGCGAACGGTGCGTGAAATTCTCTTCCCACATAATCGAAAGTCGCCCAACCGTCATAATCGTATTCTGCAATTTTCGGATACCATTGCGTCATCGTCATATCAACACCTTCTTTATTATTTCTTCCTGCTCTTCTGATTTGTTGCGGAATTACGGCATCCCACTCCATTGTGAAAGTTGTTTTTGAATGTGCTTTAATCGGTTTATCCAGATACACTTTCATTACGGTTTCCTGAATTTCAAACTTCAGTTCTTTTCCGTTTTGTTTAATCCAATGAATATTTTGTGCACCTTCTTCATTTTTAGGAATCGAAGCCAATCTTGAAATTCCATCTTTCTGTAACCTTGAATCACCATTTTTTCCCTGACTTGCCACTCTTTGATCCATCATTGAATTAGGCTTAAAAGCGTTCCAATATAAATGAAAATACACGACATTGAGTTCGTCGGGCGAGTTGTTGCGATATTTTAAAGTTTGAGTTCCTTTATAAGTAAATTCTTCTGCATTGACGTCGATATCCATTTTATATTGTGCAGCCTGCTGGTAATAGGCGTTTTGCTGTGCCTGAAACTGCGAAATAACAAATGCAAAAAGGATTATAAACGATTTTCTCATTGATAAATTTTTATTTTTTTAAAGGTAAGTAATTTTTAAAAGAAGCTCAAATGTGACTATTTAAGCTCTGCTAAGTCTTTTGATTATTTAATAACGATAATGTTAAAATTTTCATTGTAGATTTGGCCGATAAAGCAGATTTTTTGAGAAGTTCTCACAGATTACACGAATTTTCACAGATGATTGCGCATAAGAATCTGTGAGATTTTTTTACTACAATTGATATAAATAATAGTATTACTGTCCATTTTTAAACAAAATCATCTTTTTAATTAAAGTAATCTGACCTAAATGATAATAAGCATGCTCAATCATTCCATCAATGTTTCTTTGGTAAGTGCCATATTTTTCATCTACAAAAACTTCATCTAACTTAGAATCTGGTATTTGTTCTAATAATGTGGCGAACTTTTCAGAGTCTTGCCAAAGTTTATTTAAAAGGTTTTCCCATTGCTGTTGAGATTCAATTGGTGGAAGATCAAAGCTGAATTGATCTTTGATTTCCAAATTACCTCCTTCAAAAACATTGACCAATCCCGCAATGTAATAATCAATATGAAAAGTGAGCATTGCAATTGTATTTAAAGAATCAATTTTTGTAGTTGCCTGTTCCCATATAACATCCGAAAGCTGATCTTTAAAATTGGTATTGGCAATCCATTTTCCATCCAGCAAAACCTCTCGAAATCTTTTGGCTAATTGTAGTGTTGTGCTCATTGTTTTGTTTTTTTTCTAAAGATAAATTTTCTTAACCACAAATAAAAAACCTCAAATGAAAACATTTGAGGTTTATATTAAATTGAAATAATCAATTATTTTTTAGATGGAATTTCTTTCTTTCCGCTTTGTAAAATCTTTTCAAGGATTCTTAAAGTAATCAGATAGGTTGGTTTTACACCTGTCAATCCCAAACCTCCCGAAGAAAGCGTAGCTCCTGTTTCTAAAGGATTATCTGAAGCATAGTAAGCGTAGCTAACGAAAAGATCCGGTGCAATGTGATGTCTGATTTTCGATGCCACCTGAATTGCTTTCTGATAATGTGCACCTTCCATTTCAAGACCAATCGCTTTCCATGAAGTGTTCATAAAATACTGAAGAATATCTCTGTTTTGAAGCGACGTTCCCAAAACAGTAATCATCGGTCCTTCAAAAGCTTTTAATTCATCATCTTTAAAATCTTCCAACTTCAAAGCGTTTTCAAAAGGATAATTATCTGCCGTTCCTTCAAAAATATGAGAAGTCGGGATCATAATGTCTCCTTTTCCGCCTTCAAGAATTCCGGCTTTCCCCATAATAGAAACTGATTTCACTTTCATCATATAGACTTCGCCTTTTTGTTCGAAAGGTCTCAGCAATTCATCCATCACCTCAAACGCCTGTTCGCCAAATGCATAATCGAAAACCATGATTACATCGTCTCCATCATATTTCAAATGACCAAAAGGTGTATTTTTAAGATTCGTTTTGCTTAAATCAATAATCTGAACATCGATATTACTTCCACTCTTATCGTTGATATAGATTAGGCCTTCTTCCAAAGCATATTTTGAAACTTTATCGCGAAGGTCTTTTTTGTCTGAAATATCTCCGTACAATTTGTAATCTACCTCCTTGGTATCTTTTTTCTTTAAAGCATCATTTCCGTACAACATATTTTTCACGGAATGCATGTTTGCTGAAATAATGTGTAACGGACGCATGTGAAGATCATTTTCAAATAAAACTTCTTTCACTTTATTAGCCCATTTTTCTCCAAAATAGTGGTGCCCTACTCTTTCTTTAAGAATTGCACTGAAATAAATTTCTCTTTCTCTGCTTTGTTTAGCATCTTCAAGACTTACTTTTCCTAAATGGTAAATGATTTTGAATAATCTGTCCGGATTTTCGTCATCGCCAAAAGTATTGTAAGCGTTTAAAGTTTCATCAAACGTTCTTCCTATTAAAGAAGAAAGATGAATCAAAGCCACTTCTTTTTCTCTTCTGCTAAATTTTTTCTCCCCTTTTACCACTTCTTCGATGATTTTGAAAGCTCTTGTCGGTTTCCAGTTTTCATCCTGAATAAATGCTAGGTTACGAATTTTATCGGCTTCAATAAACAAGAACGTTAAATGCGTAAGAATATCATAGATTTCTGAACGTCCCAAAAGAACTTCAATATTCATTTGGTGTTCATCGATTCGGTAACAGTTTCTTCTTCTCTTTTTAGGAACGATCGGCTCGAAACTTCCTTTATCAAAACCTTCGTCTGATGTAAGATGAATGAAAGCGCATTCTTCAATACCTTCTGGAAGTCTGTCTAAAACATACATCAAACCATCCAATTCCAATTTGCTCGGAATGCTCATGGTACCGTAAATTTCCGGATTGATCGTCTTCAACAAACTTCTAATGCTTTCTCCAGAAACTCCGCTCGGCTTAAAAAAACCTCTATAAAACAGGTGTCTCATAGATATGTATAGTCTTTCAATTGCCTCGGTAGTTTCTCTTGCTCTAGAATTTGTCATATATTAAAATTTTTATAAAAAGTCTGCTAAGTTACGTAAATTATTTTTAACCGTTTAATTTATTTAAAATCAGACCGTTGAAATTTAAACTAAATTTTTAAACTTTATAAAATTAATATTTGCAATAATATTCTGAAAGAAAATCGGAATAAGTTTTATTCATATTTAAAAATCACATTTTAGTCTAACCTTTCCAATTTTTTTATTTCATCTTTTATTTTGCTAAAACTAACTTTCTCTATGGTTTTAATTAATTTTTGACTCATATATAATTGCAAAGTATAGGTATTATTTTGAGTGGGAGTAATTAGAATTCCGTCTTTTGGTTTTCCTTCAGAATCAGTTTGAACACCAGCAACAATACGGTTTCCATCTGTTTCTTCTAAGAATGTATCTGAAACAAATTTTTCCGATAACACATTAAAGTTCTCCTGGATATTTGAAGATTCTTTGACAACCATATAAACTTTGTAAAACAATTCTGTTCCTTCGCTTGGCTCGATAGATTCATCCAACAAACCCATCATTTTGGAAATTATTTTTCCATTTTCTGCATAATAAAGAATAATCCCTTCTTTATATTTTGATTCTAAATACTCTTTTTTCGTTGAATCAATTAGCTTCCCATCAATAAACAGTTGTTTATTAAATATATTTTTAGAATTTTTAATTTTAATTTCAGCTTTTCTTTTTGCCTGCATATCGCTGATTTCAATCGTATTATTTTTCAATTCAAAATGAAGCCTGTTAAAATAATGCATCGCAAACAAATCCCAATCGAAACTGTGCAAAACTCCACTCTTCCAATATCTTGAGACAAACTGTTTTTCATTCAGCTTATATTCTACACCATCGAAAATTTTTCCGTCCTTATAAGTTGATTTAATATCGTACAGTTGATGTCTGTAATTATCCATATTTTTAAGATAATCATTTGAATATTGAAATTTTAAAGCTCCGTTTTCAAGATAATTCACCTGCTTAAATTCACGATCATCTTCAGTTTCAAAATACCCGGAAAAAGGTTTTCCGTTTTTATAAATCCCATCATAAGAATCTTGAGGTTTTTCTGCAATGGTAAAAGAATAATTCTTAACCTTCGCCAGAATTCCATTTTCGTAAAGCTTTTGTTTTTTAATATTATCTTTATCATAACGGTCTTCATAAAATACCTCTTCAGTAAGTTTTCCATTTTTGAAAACTGAGGTTTTCTCACTTCCAGCCAAAGTTCCATCGTAAGGCTCATCATTTTTATACTCTAAAGTTCCTGTAATTTTACCATCATCATAAAAAGTAGTTATTCCATTCAACTTATCATTCTGGATGGTGTAGGTTTTTTCTAAATTTTCCAGCCTGTAACTAAAAACTTTCTGCAAGCCGGTTTTTTTGAAATTTTCAACATTAATCAATTCATAATCATCAGAACGATCTTCTTTTTTTTCAACAAAAGTTCCATTAAACGGTTTTCCGTTTTTATAAATTCCTTTTGCAATAACTTCTCCTTGTTCGTTTTTCGCAATCGCCTCACCTTCTTTTATTCCTCCGATATGATTTAAATTAACAAAAATATCACCTACCCTTTCTTCAAAATTCCCATTAAAAGACTCTCCTTCTTTATAAACACGTTTGCTTTTCACAGCTCTATTTTCTGAGAACACCATTTCTTCACCTTCTTTCAATCCGTTTTTATAATTGGTTTCTAAAGCAATTTCTCCATTCGGAAAATACATGATCTCTTTTCCCGATTTTTCTCCCTTAACAAAGTTTGAAATAGACTTTATATTGGTCGCAAAATTATTTTGAACATAATATTCATATTCAGCTCCGTTTTCAATGCCATTTCCATATTGTTTAAAATGAGCTTCATTTAAAGATTGAATTAACTTGCCGGATCTATCATAATTTCTTCTAACAATAGCCTTGAAATTATAGGAACCCATTTCATATATCGTTTCCTGAGCGATCTGCTTTGATTTTGTCCAAAATACTTTTTCAGTAACTATTTTTCTATTTTTTTTGTTTTTCGGAAGCCCCTCACTCTCAGACATATCCATTGGAACGGTCATTTCTACCGTTTGTGGCTCAACTTGAGATGTTCTTTGAAGAGCTGGCGGAGGCGGAACTATCACCCCTTCTGTTGCAACCAGAGGTTTATCCTCTGGTGTTTCTTCTATATTTGAATTATAATCGTAATCATCGTTGCGTCTTACTTTTTCAAAACTTCCGCTTTCGGGTTTACCTTTTGCATAAATTCCTTTCATTAAAACAGACCCATCAACTCCATAAATTATGGTCTCACCATCTTTTACGCCATTTTTGTACTGAACTTTTTCCCTGATTTTACTATTGCTGTGATAATATAATAAGGTAAGGTTTTTTGTATCGTTCCGATATTGTCGAGCGTTGTCATCATTTCCATTTACATCATACCAGACAATGTCTCCTACATAGGCATTTTCATCTTTTTTAAAAGCATATCCTTCAAACTGCGGAGTTCCGTTGATATAAAAATCCTGGATCAAAACCAATTCTCCAATCTCTTTCATAGGCATCAGTCTATAATAAGATGCTTTTGCTTTAGTCGTCACTTTCCAATCTTGATCATAATAAATAGGATCTGTATTTTGACAGAAAAACATTTTTAAGAATAGAAAAGAAATAATAAGTGCTGTCTTTTTTATCATTTGAGTTGAATTTACTCAAAAATAAGAAATTCTAAGTTTCACCAATTTTCTTTTTAGCAACAATCACTCAAGCCAAACAACCGAACCAACACCCCTAAAACAAACAGGGTTAAACTCACATTTAATTTGTTTTAAAAAAAATATTCTGAAAAATATAGGGGTGTTTTATTTTTAAACCATATTTTTTGTAAATTTGCGCTGTAAAATCAAACCCAATATGTCAACTTTAAGATTCAAAGCGTTAGAAACTTTACCATTCAAGGACTTTAGAAAAGATAATTCTATCGAAGTTCCTGTGAAATTGTCAGAATTATTCTGTCAAAATGTTTTCTCTGAAGAAACCATGAGAGAATATTTAACAAAAGAGGCATTCCAATCTATTTTGGATGCGATGAAAAAAGGAACAAAAATCCAGAGACACATCGCAGATCAGGTAGCTGTAGCTATGAAAGACTGGGCAATGAGCAAAGGTGTTACTCACTACACACACTGGTTTCAGCCATTAACAGGAAGCACTGCAGAAAAACACGATTCTTTCTTCACTCCAATTGAAGGCGGAAGAGCGATCGAAAGATTCAGCGGAAACTTATTGATTCAGCAAGAACCGGATGCGTCTTCTTTCCCGAACGGTGGTATCAGAAACACTTTCGAAGCAAGAGGTTACACAGCTTGGGATCCTACTTCTCCGGCATTTATTATGGGAACTACTTTGTGTATTCCTTCCATCTTCATTTCTTACACAGGAGAAACTTTAGATTACAAAGCGCCTTTATTAAGAGCTTTGAATGCTGTAGACGAAGCTGCAACCAACGTAATGCAGTATTTTGACAAAAATGTAACGAAAGTAACTCCTACTTTAGGTTGGGAGCAAGAATATTTCCTTGTTGATTCAGCATTGTATCAATCTCGTCCTGACTTGGTTTTAACAGGTAAAACTTTATTAGGACATTCTCCTGCAAAAGGACAACAATTAGATGACCATTATTTCGGGTCGATTCCTACAAGAGTAATGAATTTCATGAAAGAGTTGGAAATTGAATGTATGAAATTAGGAATTCCTGTTACTACAAGACACAACGAAGTAGCTCCAAACCAATTCGAGCTTGCTCCAATGTTTGAAGAAGTAAACGTTGCAGTAGACCACAACTCTTTGTTGATGGATGTTATGGCAAGAATTGCTCACAGACACCATTTCCACATCTTATTTCACGAAAAACCGTTCGCAGGAGTAAACGGAAGCGGAAAGCACAACAACTGGTCTTTAGCAACTGACACGGGTGAAAACCTTTTAAGCCCTGGAAAAAACCCTAAGAAAAACTTACAGTTCTTAACATTCTTCGTAAACGCGATTAAAGCAGTACACGAATATGCAGATCTTTTAAGAGCAAGTATTGCTTCTGCAAGTAATGACCACAGATTGGGTGCCAATGAAGCTCCACCTGCAATTATTTCTGTATTTATCGGAAGTCAGTTGTTCAGAGTTTTGGAAGAGCTTGAAAAAGTAACTGAAGGAAAACTTTCACCAGACGAAAAAACAGACTTAAAATTAAATGTAGTAGGGAAAATCCCTGAAATCTTGTTGGATAACACTGATAGAAACAGAACTTCTCCTTTTGCATTTACAGGAAATAAATTTGAAATCAGAGCGGTAGGTTCTTCTGCAAACTGCGCAGAATCTATGACAGTAATGAACACGATTGCTGCTAAACAATTAAACGACTTTAAAAAAGAAGTTGATGCTTTAATTGAAACAGGTCTTAAAAAAGACGAGGCGATCTTCAATGTATTAAGAGAATACATCAAGCAGTGTAAAAACATCATGTTTGAAGGTGACGGCTATTCTGATGACTGGGCTGTGGAAGCTGAAAAAAGAGGTTTAAATAACTGGAAAACAACTCCTGAAGCATTAAAGCAGGAAATGAACCAGAAATTCCTTGATCTATATGAAGAAATCGGGATCTTCAACCACAGAGAAGTTGAAGCGAGAAACGAAATCAAATTAGAAAAATATTCAACAGTTATCGATATTGAAGCTAGAGTTTTAAGTGATATTGCAAGAAACCACATTATTCCTTCCGCTTTAAATTATCAAAACAGATTGATCGAGAATGTAAAAGGTCTTAAAGAAATCTTTGGAGATAAAGAATTTAAAACATTGGCTAAAGAGCAAATGAGTTTAATTACTAACATTTCTGAAAACGTTTCTAAAATTAAATTAGGTGTTGAAGATTTAATTAAAGCAAGAGAAACAGCAAGAGCTGTAAACGACAGTCAGACGCAGGCAGAAGATTACTGCAACAAAGTAAAACCTCTATTTGATATTATCAGAGATGCTTCTGATGATCTTGAAATGATGGTAGATGATGAACTTTGGCCAATGACTAAATATAGAGAAATGTTATTTACAAGATAACATCTGTAAAGTTCCATATTAGTGAAGGTTCTCCGGTTTTCCGGGGAACTTTTTTTATAATTTTTTAATACTATTTTTAAGAAATCAAAGAAATAACAAACTCTGATGAATAAAGGAAAACGAATATATTTTGTTAAAAAATCTTAATAAAAAAAAACACTCAATCACTAAAACAGGCACATTACAGTTGTTTTTTCTTTAACATACCTAAGCAAGATGTTAAAATCTGTTAAATCAAGAACCTGATAATAATCATATCGAGGTCGCCTAAGCTAGAATCTCTACTTTTGTAAGGCTTTAGGGAAATAAATATTTCTTTTTCAACCGGAAATTAAAAAATATGAAGAAAAGAGTTTTGTTTTATTTAGTTGCTTTTGTTTCAACAGTATCACTACAATCATGCGTAACCAATTACGTGGTTTCAAAACCAGCAACTTACACTAAAGAATACAAAACAGATGCCAAACTAACTGCAGTAAACACTAAGATAGAGAATGATAAAAAGTTGTTAATCAACTCATTCATCTCTGAAAAAGCAGTAGCAATCGCAAACGCTAAAAATTCTTTAAAAAATTCTGAAATCGCAAAAGCGATCAAACATAATAAGACTATTGATAACATCTTAGCAGAAGCTCAAACTTATCTTGGAACTCCTTACAGATACGGAGGAATGACAAGAAACGGGATCGACTGTTCAGCATTTGTATTATCAGTTTTCGGAGCTGCAGCAGGCCTTACTCTACCAAGAGTGGCAGCATCTCAGTCTCAGGAAGGAGAAGCTATCGATAAAGAAAATCTTCAAAAAGGAGATTTAATTTTCTTCTCTCACGGAAAAAGAATTTCTCACGTAGGGATTGTGGAAAGTGTAACTGAAGAAGGAGAAATAAAATTTATTCATGCAGCCACTTCAAAAGGGGTAATGATCTCATCACTGAATGATTCTTATTGGGGACCAAAATACAGGTTTGCAAAAAGAGTAATCAATGAGAATGGAGATAATTACAACAACTTAGCATCTACTAATTTTTAGTCTTAAATAATTGATTATATAAATGAAGCCATCAGATTTTGATGGCTTTAATTTTTTTATATTATTTTCTGTACTTTTAAATTTAAGGCTGGGATATTCTTAACATTCCATATCCGTAAATAGATTATACAATAAAACTTATAGATTTAGCTGTTTTTATCAATTTCTATATCGAATCGACGTAAGAGCCCGTGAACTTCAGAAAGTGAAAATTTGGTCTTCTTAAGCCTGTTCGATTCGGGATTGATTGTGTAATTGAATGCAGTTCTCAAGTCTGTCTTTTCTAAATTGGTTCTTTCGAATGTAGCTCCGTTAAAATCACAGTTTGAAAATACTGAATTCGACAGATCAGCTTCAGCGAAATCAACTTCGATTAGCTTACAATTTTTAAACAATGTTCTTTTGATGGAAGTTTTATAGAAAACAGAATTATTTAAAGCACATCCGTCAAACCTGAACGACAGACCAAACTCATTACAATCATCGAAATGCATTCCGAACATTTTGCAATCTTTAAAAACAACATCACGAAAAGCAGTTCCTGTTAATTTAGCCATGCTTAAATTACAATCGACGAATTCACAATTGGTAAATTTAAACTGAGAAAGATTAGCATATTCAAAATTACAGTTTTGGAAAGTACAATTCTCATATTCGCCAACTTCTAAAGGCTGTTGTGCAAAATTTATATTATCGAAATTGTCATCAATAACGTAAGCTTCTCTCATAAACTTTTATGATTTTATTTAATAGGAAAGTTAGTAGAAATTATATCTCGCTGATTTTGCAAATTAGGTAGATTTTAAATATCACCTTTAAAGAATGATTGTAAACTTCCATCATCCCTGCTTCTGACTTCCAGCTCTAAACCAAACTGTTTTTGTCTGCGTAATTGAGTTTAAAGAAAATAAAGGTCATCATAGAAAAGGCAAGCAAAGAACTCCCCCCGTAACTGAAGTATGGCAACGGAATTCCAACGGTTGGAAACAATCCCATCACCATGCCTAAATTGATAGAAAAGTGCATTAATAGAATGGAAGCAAAACAATACCCGAAAACCCGGTTAAATACGGATTTCTGCTTTTCTGCGAGATAATAAATCCGCCCGATGAAAATCATGTAAGCAAAAACTAAAACTGCACTTCCTACAAATCCCCATTCTTCTCCAACAGTACAGAAAATATAATCGGTTTCCTGCTCCGGAACAAACTTTCCTTGGGTAACAGAACCTTCACGAAATCCTTTCCCAAACATCCCTCCAGAACCAATCGCTGTTTTTGAATACAACAAATTATATCCTGAAGTATCCCGGAATTCTCTTTCACCTTTATATAAAACCTCAACACGCTCCTGTTGGTGTTTTGGTAATTTTTCAAAAATAACAGGTGAAATAAATGACAATGCCGCCAATAAAACAACGACTCCTACTCCTGGTAAAAGAGTATATATATTTTTACGGAGAAGGGCTGCATTGAATAAAAACCACAATATACCAATGAAAAGAATAAACACTGTGAAATACCACAAACTCCATTCCAGAGGATCATTAAGATAATTTGCAATAAGGAATACCGCTCCAAAAAGCCCTCCGATCAAAAACAATTTACCAGAAAGACCTTCTCTATATAACGCAATAAAAAACGCAGTAAATACAAGCAATGACCCAACATCAGGAATTGACAATACAACAACGGCTGGAATACCAATTATCGCCAAAGCTGTTATTAATGATTTTGTATTTTTAAGATCAAAGTCTGCTCCTGACACATAATTTGCCAGCATTAAAGCTGTCCCGATCTTTGAAAACTCAACAGGCTGCATCGTGAAACTTCCGAATTTGTACCAGTTTTTCTGTCCGAGAATTTCTGTCCCAAAAACATGAAGACCGGCAAGCATCAAAACTCCACCAATGTAAATAATCCCCGACATATTTTCGAAAAACTTACTTCTGCTGAAAAAAATAATTAGTCCTACAAAAATTGAAATTCCGAAAAAAATCAATTGCTTTTTACCCAAACCTTCATCTACACTGTAAATATTGGCTATCGCAAATAAGCAAAGCAAAAAATATAACCCAAGACCTAATTTATCTATTCCTTCTGTCCACTTCATGGTTTTACAGGTTTTTGGGATTTAACAGTTTTTGCTTTTTGCAACTTTTCTTTTGTTTTTTTCACAAGATTAAGACTGTCTTGTATTCTTTTCAGTTTTATAGAATCCGGTTTTGGTTCTTTATACAAACCTTTTCTTTTCAGGTCGACAATCCATTGTCTTTTATATTCAGGCATGAAACTCGACGTAATCATTTTTTTGTAAAGATGTTCACGTTTAAGATCTCCCGTAATATATTTTTCGGCAATTACTGTACAAGCTGGGCCTGCCCAAGTTGCTCCAAATCCGGCGTGCTCCATTACAGCAACCACCACAATTTTTGGCTTATCTGCAGGAGCAATTAAAACAAAAATTGAATTATCTTTTCCTTGCGGAACCTGTGCAGTTCCGGTTTTTGCCAATTGAGTAAAGTCGTTTGATTTTAACCCTCTTGCCGTTCCTCTCAAAACTACCGCTTCCATTCCTTTTAAAACGGGCTCGAAGTGTTTTGGATCAACCAAGGTATGATGTTTCTTTTTGAATCTTGGATCAGGATTTGGTTTTCCATCAATCGATTTTACAATATGTGGCGTAAAATACCATCCTCTATTGGCAATTGCGGCAACATAATTAGCAAGCTGTAAAGGCGTTACCATTACATCACCCTGCCCCATTCCATTGTAAATAGCTCCAGTTGACATTTCATCCCAATTCTTATAATCCTGTCTGGTAGAACCGTTTGCTTTAATGATTGCCTTAAATCTTCTTTCATAAAAATCCCCTGAAGGAATCCTTCCTTTTGCCCCTACTGCAAAATCATTATTTAAAAACTCACCGACACCAAAGCTGCTCATGATTTTTTTCCATTCGTCAACTCCTTTAGATGGATTTCCCGGATATTTTTTAATGATTGCAATAAATGCATAAGTAAAGAAACAGTTACTGGAAACCTGGATAGACGGAATCAAGGGATCTGCTCCACCATGACCTTTAATTCTTTTTCCTTTGTAGAAAAATCCACCACCGCATGGGAAAATTGTATTTTCATCCATTACACCCATTTGCATTGCTGCTAAAGCCGTCAATAATTTGAAAGTTGATCCGGGAGGATAACCTGCCTGTAAAGAACGGTCGAAAGTAGGTTTGTTTTCGTAAATGGTATCTTTTGAAAGTGCGTAAAGGTTTTTAGATTTATTAGGTCCGGTAAAAAGATTAGGGTCAATATCCGGTCCGGTGGCAGCAACTAAAACTTCACCATTATTCGGATCTATAGCCACTACTGCTCCATGTTTGTTCACCAACATTTCTTCAGCAATTCTCTGAAGGTCGTAGTCAATAGTCAACGTAATATCTTTTCCGGTGATAACATCTCTGTCTAAAGATCCGTTTTTATAAGGTCCAACATTTCTTAATTTAATGTCTTTTTGAATATATTTAATTCCCTTTACACCACGAAGCTCTTTCTCATAAGATTTTTCAACACCTGTTTTACCGATAAGGTCACCCGGAAGATAATAAGTAGAATCTTTTTTAATTTCTCTATCATTTACTTCACTTGTATATCCTAAAAGGTTTCCGGAAGTAGAAACTTCGTATTGTCTTTGAGGACGCTGAACGATACTGAAAGCAGGATATTTAAATATTATTTCCTGAACTCTTGCTATTTCCTCTCTGCTCAGATCTTTAATGAAAGTCATCGGCGTGAGTTTGGAATAGTATTTTTCAGCTTTAATTAAGTTGATTCTTTTAATAAAATCTCTCTTCTCAATTTTCATTAAATTACAGAAAGCCAAAGTATCAAAATCAGGTTTCATTAAGGCCTGAGTAAAAGAAATCTCATAGGCAGGCTGGTTTCCTACCATTATTTTTCCGTTTCTGTCGAAAATAACTCCACGTTGGGGAATTACATATTCGGTTTTGATGGAAGTATTGGCTGCATTCAGCGCATAACGATCTGTAAACAGCTGTAAATAAGAAAGCCTTGCTACAAAAATAAGAGCAATGACAATGAGAATCGTTAAGATTTTTATATGGCGTGTGTTCAAACTTTCTGTTTGATTTTAAAGATTAATGCGTAAACTATGATAAATATAAAGGAAATTCCACTAGTTACCAACACATTAAGGAAAATTTCAAAAATTCTGCTGAATTTAAAAAACTCGATATACTGCACCAAAAGCTGATGCAAAAAGATACTTGAAAACAGAAACAGTAAAAACTGTGTCCACTGTAAAGACTGAAATGAAAAGAAATCTGTAGAAGTATCTGTAGACGTACGGAATATCAACGTACGGAAATAAGCAATCATAGTAGTCGCCAAAGCATTGATTCCCCAAGAATATAAAAAGGCATCAATTGACAAACCTATTAAAAAACTTAAAGCCAAAAATTGAAATTTATTTCTGAAAAAAGGATAAAACATTACAAAAACCGGATACAAAACCGGCGTGAATTTACCAAACAGCGTAATCCTGTTCAATACAAAAATCTGTAATGCAACCAGAAAAGCCATGATCAAAAGATCTGTAAATACGGTTCTGCTAATCATTTTCTTTTTTTATTACAGCTTGCATGGTATCCTGAATTTTCTGAACCTCAGCTTTTTTAAGATTTTTAACAACAAAAACTTTGTTTAAGGCTCCCATTTTTTCACTTAATTCCACTGAAATATCCCAAAATCCTGTTTTATTATCTACGGTGTAGCCCGCAATCTTACCAATCATAACCCCTTTAGGGAAAATCGCTGATTTTCCGTCGGTTTCTATCGTGTCACCAATTTTCAGGGAAACATATTTTGGCACATCTGCCAAATGCATCAATCGCGAATTATCTCCTCTCCACGTTAAAGTTCCAAAATATCCTGAGTTTTTCAGCGCAGCATTAATTCTGATTTTGTTTACACTTAAAACAGATTGTACCAAAGCGTAACTATCTGTAGAATTAATAACAATTCCGGCAATCCCTTTTGGAGCCATTACGCCCATTTGAGGATAAACACCGTCCCTTGTACCGCGGTTAATTGTGAAATAATTATTTCTTCTGTTGATGCTGTTGAAAACAATTTCTCCATCTACAAAAGTATAAATTTGTCCACCTCCCAAAGTATCGTGTACTTTTCTGAATTGTGGATTTGCAGAACCTTGTTTTCCATAAAGCTCAATCATTAAAGCCTTGTTTTGAGCAACAAGATCTTCGTTTACCTGCTTTAATTTAAGATAAGAAACTCCTTCATCAATACCTCCGGAAACCCATGAATTGAAAGCCGCAGTTTGACCTGCGAGCCAGGATTGCTGCATTGCGTTTTTAGAGAATATCAAAATGAGAGCAATAATTTGCAGGAAAATGAAGAATACAAAAAGAGCATTCTTAGAAAATAATCTCAGCAAAAATCCCATTCAGATAAAAAGTCGTAAAAAGTTAAAATTATTTAATTAAGAAATTGAATTTATCCATATTCTTAAGCGCAATACCCGTTCCGCGAACAACAGCTCTCAAAGGATCTTCTGCCACGAAAACCGGAAGCCCCGTTTTCTTGTGTAATCTATCTGCAAGACCTCTCAACAAAGCACCACCACCCGCAAGATAAATACCTGTCTTGTAAATATCTGCTGCCAATTCCGGCGGCGTCAATGAAAGTGTTTCCATTACAGAATCTTCAATTCTTATAATTGATTTATCCAAAGCACGAGCGATCTCTTTATATCCAACCATAATTTCTTTTGGCTTACCGGTAATAAGATCTCTACCCTGTACCGGAATATCGTCGATATCTACATCAAGATCTTCAACTGCAGAACCTACTTCAATTTTCACTCTTTCAGCAGTTCTTTCTCCGATGTATAAATTATGATGCGTTCTTAAAAAATAAGCGATATCATTGGTGAATACGTCTCCTGCAATTTTTACAGATTTATCACAAACAATACCTCCCAAAGCAACAACAGCGATTTCGGTAGTACCACCACCTATGTCGATAATCATGTTACCTTCAGGCTTTTGAACATCAATACCAACTCCTATTGCAGCTGCCATTGGTTCATAAATCAAGCGTACCTCTTTTGCGTTTACTTTCTGAGCAGAATCTCTTACCGCTCTTTTTTCAACTTCTGTAATTCCGGAAGGAATACAGATTACAATTCTTAAAGCAGGCTGAATAAATCTTCCTTTGATCCCCGGAATTTTTTTGATAAATTCTTTGATCATGTGCTCTGAAGCATGGAAATCGGCAATAACTCCGTCTTTCAGCGGACGAATGGTTTTTATATCTTCATGCGTTTTACCCTGCATATGTTTTGCCTGTTCTCCAACAGCAATCGGCTTTCCCGTAGAACGTTCTATTGCAACAATAGAAGGTTGATCTATAACAATTTTATTATTATGGATAATAAGCGTGTTGGCAGTTCCAAGGTCTATCGCAATTTCTTGCGTAAACATATCGAATAAACTCATAATTTTCTCCTTGATTTAAGTTTACAAAGATATAAATTTCACAGTAGTAACGATTACAAAGTTTTAGATAATTTGGTTAAAATTTTATTAAAATTAAACTTTTTTCTTAATTAATTGTTTTTGTAAGTTTTAGCCAAAGATGTAAAATGTTAGATATTTAATTTATAGCTTTTTACGATAATTATCATATAAACAATCAGAGAATCTTTAAGTAAAATTTCCTTAAATTTGCGACTGCTTATGATACAGTATTCCAATATACATCAGACGTCAAATTTTGCCGTATTATCCATCAGTTATGAAAAGGCTGATGTAGAAACGAGAGGGAAATTTGCATTTTTTGATGACAATATTAAAAACTTTGTTACCCGAATTCACGACGAAAATTTAGGGGATGCATTTGTGGTTTCCACATGCAACAGAACTGAAATCTACACCACTACTTCTAATTATCTTTTTGTAGCCGAAGAATATTGCAAAACGATTGGGGTAAACCTTTCGGATTTTCTTCAATTTGCCAACATTGCAACAAAAGAGGAAGCTTTAAATCATTTATTCAGAGTTGCAGCCGGATTGGAAAGTCAGATTATTGGTGACTTTGAAATTATTGGGCAGATTAAGAAAGCATACGCTCGTTTTAAGAAAGAAAGACAAAACTCAAATCCTTTTTTAGAAAGATCAATTAATTCTGCAATTCAGATTTCTAAAAGAATAAAAAACGAAACCGGAATTTCAAACGGAGCCGCTTCTGTATCATATGCGGCAGTACATTATATTTTAAACAATCAGAAAAGAATTACCGAAAAGAATATTCTTCTTCTGGGAGTTGGTGAAATTGGTCAGAATACAGTTGAAAACTTAGTAAAACACGTTTATCAGCCTAAAATAAAAATCGCTAACCGAACTCAGGAAAAAGCAGCGAAAATTTCTGAGAAATACAATATTCCCAATATTGATTATAATGGTTTTGAAAAGGAATTAGAAAATACCGACATTTTAATTGTTGCAACGGGAGCAAAAAATCCGATCATCAACAAATCTCATTTAAAAAACGGAAAAGAAATTCTGATCATTGATCTTTCTATTCCTCATAATGTAGATAAAAATGTTTCAGAACTCGACAATGTGACCTTGATAGATGTTGATGAACTTTCAAAACAAATTCAGGAAACTATTCAACAAAGAGAAAAAGAGATCCCGAAAGCCGAGGTTATCATTAAAGAAATGACCAAAGATTTTCTGGAATGGGAAAAAAAGAGAAAACTGGCGCCCAATATTCATCATTTCAAAGCAGTGCTGAAAAACATGGAGCGTAACGAAATGCACAATTTTTACAGAAAAAATAAGTACATCAATATCAACGATATGGAGCTTTCTGAGAAGATGATTCAGAAAATAACCAACCGTTTTGCAAAATATATCATCGACAACCCTTTAAAAGCGGAGGAAATTAGTAAATTAATGCACGAAATTTTAGTCGAACAACCCAATAACGAATTCAATGAAAAGCATTAGAATAGGAACCCGAAATTCTGCACTTGCACTTTGGCAGGCAAGAGAAGTTGCAAGACATTTGCAAAACCTTAATTACCTTACTGAGATTGTCCCGATTGTTTCTTCAGGCGACAAAAATCTTAACCAGCCTCTTTATTCTTTAGGAATTACTGGGGTTTTTACAAGAGATTTGGATACCGCATTACTGAATGACGAAATTGATATTGCAGTGCATTCCCTGAAAGATGTACCAACAAAATTACCCGAAAATATAGAAATTGTCGCTTATCTTGAAAGAGACCATCCGCAGGATGTTTTGATTAAAAGAAAATCGGCCATGAATAAAGAATTTCACGAACTTAAATTGGCGACAAGCAGTTTAAGAAGAAGGGCTTTCTGGTCTAAAAATTATCCTGATACAGAATTTTTTGACATCAGAGGAAATATTCAGACCAGACTTCAGAAACTGGAAGAGCAGGATTTTGATGCGACCATTTTATCTTTAGCCGGAATTAAAAGAATGAAAATGGATATCGATTACGAATTTCTTCCATTCATGATTCCTGCGCCTTCACAAGGTGTGGTTGCTGTTGCCGGACATTCGGATAAAAAAGAAATCAATAACATTTTAAAGCACATCAGTCACAAACAGACTCAAATTTGTGTAGAGATTGAAAGAAATTTCCTGAGCACTCTTGAAGGAGGTTGTACTGCACCAATCGGAGCTTTTGCCGAAAAAATTGAAAACCAGATCAGATTCAAAGCTGCTCTTTGCTCTTTGGATGGAAAAAATTATATCGCAACCGACGAAAGTTTTGAATATAATGAAGAAGAAAATTTTGGTGAAAAATTTGCCAATATTGTTTTAGAAAACGGAGGTAAAGAATTGATGACTGAAATTAAAAGCCAACTCTAAGATTTAGAAATTCAACGTTTCTGGTTCAAAGTTAAGGTTTATCTAAATCTTAACATTTCTTTATATCTAAAATGTCTTACTGTTTAAAATTAATTTTTGAACTTTACAAGTCTTGTTTTTCAATTCAAAATTTTAAGCCCATGAAAAAATTCTTTTCAATATTCATTGTAGTACTTTTTATTTTTTTTGGAAAAGCACAAAATCAGTTTGCACAAAAATTGTCTGATGCAGCTTTAAGCTTAACGAAAGACAAAGTGACTTACGATCCGGCTTATTTTACGCTGAAATATCCCAACGGAGACGTTCCGGCTGATAAAGGTGTTTGTACCGATGTCGTCATCAGAGCGTATAGAAAATTGGGAATTGATCTTCAAAAGGAAGTACATGAAGACATGAAGAAGAATTTTTCTAAATATCCTAAAAACTGGGGCCTAAAAAGACCCGATACCAATATTGATCACCGAAGAGTTCCGAATTTGAGAGTTTTCTTTGCAAAATTCGGGCAGTCAAAATCTATTGAAACGAATCCTGCGCTTTATGTTCCCGGAGATATTGTAACGTGGCTTCTTCCAGGAAATTTAACACATATCGGAATTGTTGTCAACAAAAAATCAGCAGATGGAAAAAGATATTTAATTGTGCATAATATCGGAGCAGGACAGGTTATTGAAGACTGCCTGTTTAAATTTACAATTACCGGACATTATCAATATTCAAAATAATTTTATGCTGAAAAAGGTAGTTTTCGTTTTGTTTTTATTTATTTTAAACTTGAGTTCAGCACAGAATTCAAGCTTAAAGATTATCAATAAACCAATCAGTTATTCTGCAGAAAGAATTCAATTAAGTTTAGAATATTTAAAAGAGCATCACGGTTTAACTCAAAAAACACCGACAATTGTTCCGAAGATGATTGTTTTGCATTACACAGCCGGAGGAACAGTAGAAAGCAATCATAAATATTTTAATAAAACTCATCTTGAAAGTGCAAGAAATACTTTAAAAAAACAAAGTACCTTAAATGTTTCTTCACAATTCATTATAGACCGTGACGGAACTATTTATCAATTAATGAAACCCACTCAATTTGCAAGACACACAATTGGTTTAAACTATTGCGCCATCGGAATTGAAAATATCGGAAGCAAGAAACAACCGCTTACCGAAAAACAAGTTGAAGCCAACGCAGAATTGGTAAGATATTTAACCAAAAAATATAAAATAGAATATCTTATTGGCCATTCAGAATACGGAATTTTCAGAAATTCTAAATTATGGAAAGAATCTGACCCTAATTATTTTACAGGAAAAGAAGATCCAGGAAAAGACTTCATGACAAAAGTAAGAAAGCAAATTGCAGATTTACATTTAAAAGACAAACCTTAATGAACATTTTATTTACCAAAAGCATCGATCCAAAATATCTGTCAGAAAAACTGGGAAATAATATTTCGATCGATTGTGTTGAGGTAATAAAAACAAAACCGGTTTCTGTAGAGCGTTTTGACCTGAAAGACCGATCGCTTATTTTTACAAGTTTCAACGGGGTAAAATCTTTTTTTGAAAACAGATTTCAACCCAATGAAGATTTCACCGCAAAAAACTACAATAAGATTTATTGTGTAGGTGAAAAAACCAAAAGAGAGCTTCGTAAAAACGGTTTCGGAACCTTTAAGGTTTTAAAAAATGCTGAAACATTATCTCAATTTATTATCGAAAACTGCGCTCACGAAAAATTCATTCATTTTTGTGGAAATTTAGCATTGGATGTTTTAGACAAAGAACTTCCACTGCAGAATATTTCGTATAAAAAAGTGACCGTTTATGAAACCGAAGCACTTAATCCTGTGATACATGAAAAATATCATGCAATAGTTTTTTTTAGCCCGAGCGGAGTTCGTAGTTTTGCGAAAAATAATTCTTTGGAAAATGCTATTCTTTTTTCAATAGGAGAAACTACTTCTAAAGAGATAAGAAAACATACAAAATCTGAGATTTTTACGAGTACAGAAAATACTTTATTAAACATATTGTCGGTCATAAAAAATAGATTAATGAAAGATATTTCATAACCTATCAACTAAAATCCGCCAATTATCAATTAAAATTATGATTAAAAACGACCTATATTTAAAAGCACTTCGTGGCGAAACTGTAGAAAGACCACCGGTTTGGATGATGAGACAGGCAGGCCGATATTTGCCGGAATTTATCGCACTTCGCGACAAGTACGATTTCTTCACAAGATGTCAGACTCCGGAATTAGCTTCTGAAATTACAGTTCAGCCTATCAGAAGATATCCTTTGGATGCTGCGATTTTATTTTCTGATATTTTGGTGGTTCCTCAAGCAATGGGGATTGATTTTAAAATGAAGGAAAATGTAGGTCCGTGGTTGGATAATCCGATCAGAACTATGGAAGCTGTGCAGAACGTGATCGTTCCTGATGTAAATGATACTTTAGGTTATGTTTTTGACGCCATAGAATTGACTTTAATCAAACTAGACAATGATATTCCATTAATCGGTTTTGCGGGTTCTCCGTGGACGATTCTTTGCTATTGTGTAGAAGGAAAAGGAAGCAAGGCTTTTGATATTGCTAAATCTTTCTGCTTTCAACAACCTGAAGCAGCGCATTTGTTACTTCAGAAAATTACAGATACTACAATTGCTTATCTGAAAAGAAAAGTTGAAAAAGGAGTTTCTGCCGTACAGGTTTTCGATTCTTGGGGCGGAATGCTTTCTCCGGAAGATTACCAGGAATTTTCTTGGAAATACATCAACCAGATTGTTGAAGCTTTAAGTCCATTAACGCACGTTGTAGTTTTTGGAAAAGGATGTTGGTTTGCTTTGGAAGAAATGACAATGGCGCCGGTTTCAGCTTTGGGAGTTGACTGGACAATCAAACCGGAATTTGCAAGAACTTTAACGAATCACACCATGACCCTTCAGGGAAATTTTGATCCTGCAAGATTACATTCTACACCTGAAACGATTAAGAAAATGGTCAACGAAATGATCAACCGTTTCGGAAAAGACAGATATATTGCCAATTTAGGTCACGGAATTTTACCAAATATTCCTTTGGAAAATGCAGAAGCGTTTATCAGAGCAGTGGTGGATTGGAAGCCGACTAATTAAATTTTCCCTCTCTCGGATTTTTCTAATTCAGATAGATTTCTAGAGATTATTTAAAAATAAACAAAATCCCTTTCAAAATTACTTTTGAAAGGGATTTTTCTATGAAGAAAAAAATTAGCCGTTAATTGAATTCTGTAATTAAATAAAACTTACCTAATCGTTTCAAAATCTTTGTAACAATACAAATTTAGAGTAAACAATTCTAACAATAACGACAAAAAGGTAATTTGAACAATTGTTAAAATCTATAATATTACAAATTGTTTTGATAAAATAATTTTTGAATTTAAAGTTAATTCAGGTATTGTAAAATATTCTTCTTTTCGAGTTTAAATTCTTTCCCAGATTCGTTTTGAATGATAATAACCTGACTGCTATCAATAAGCTTTTTAATTTCACAAAATTTCTCTACATTTATTTTTGAGACATCAATATTATTTATTGCAATAATTTTATCCGTGATATTTAATCCTGATAATTGAGGAACTTTGAGCTTATTAACAATAACTAAACGATCTTCTACTGGAGCAAAGGCAATTCCGAAACTATTATATTCTGCAGTTTTACCTGTTGGATTGAGAATAATTTTTTTGTTGATAAAATCTAAATCAATAAGAAAATTTTCCATAAATCTTGTTCCAACCAAATTTCGGGAATCATCACTATTATCAACAATCTGATTGCCTAAAACACTATTATTACCCTCAACCTCCATCACATCAAATTGTCTTTCGCCCTTACTAACACTACTCAACGATTGTGATAAAAGTCCTTCAAAAGTCAGAAAATTATTGTCTTTCACTAATTTATATGAATTTGAATCTAAAGTAAAACCATTCCCAGCACCAGTATCAAAAAGGAAACTGAAATTTTGATTTCTTATTTTAAAACTGGCTTCAGGAGAATGTGTAAAATTTGCTTCGGTAAAAGGTATAGAAATTCCCTCAGTTGAATTTTTAATTGATTGATCCGAAACAACAATTGTTTTAGCATTAAAATCAAGTCTCCAAAATTTGTTCACCATCATATTTGCCCCAAAAATTCCGCTGATTTTCTTACAGGCACGAGATTCCATCCAGCTTATATCTGCGAATGAGAAATCTATATTTTTAAACTTAAGATTTTCGACTTTCAACTCGTTGGTTGAGAAAAGATCCATTGTAGATTTGGAATTATTAGCGTCTGTAGCTTCAAAAACGACGTTGCTTTTCTTTTCATTCAACGAACCTTTTAGTTCAGAAGAAATTATCGTTAAAGCACCAGTATCAAAAATAAAATTGTGCTTCTTATTTTTAACATCAACATTGATGATTATTTTCCCATCAATATATTCAAAAGGAATTATAGTTGCACTAAAAAACAGAGGAAACAACAATAGCGCAAAAGCATAAAAATTTTTATATTTCATCATATTAAAAAATAAAGACTGCTTCAAAGAAACAGTCTGTTAAATTATTAAGAAAGCATTCTCTTTGCTTTTTTCACACCTTCTACAAGCAAATCAATTTCATTAAATGTATTGTAAACCGCAAAACTTGCTCTTACTGTTCCGGCAATATTAAAGAAATCCATAATCGGTTGTGTACAATGATGACCGGTTCTTACGGCAACACCCATTTTATCGAGAATCATTCCTACATCTGAAGAAATCCCTATTCCTTCAAGATTAAAGGAAACTACGCCTGTTCTGTGTGCTTTTTCGCCATATACTTTTAATCCTTCAATCTCCAAAAGTTGCCTTTGTGCATAATCCAGTAAAGCATTTTCATGATTCTGAATATTTTCCTGACCTACTTTTTTAATGAAATCAATAGCGGCTCCCAAAGCAATATTTCCACCTACATTTGGAGTTCCTGCTTCATATTTAAAAGGCAAACCTGCGTAAGTTGTTGCATCGAACGAACATACTGCAATCATTTCACCTCCACCATGGAAAGGTGGCAAATCTTCAAGAATTTCCTGTTTTCCGTACAATATTCCGGTTCCCATCGGAGCATACATTTTATGCCCTGAAAACACAAAGAAATCGCAGTCTAATTTCTGTACATCAATCGTAAAGTGAGGAGCCGACTGAGCACCGTCAATAACGATATAAGCATCTGAATTGGCTCTTGTTTTAGCAATAATTTCTTCAACAGGATTTACAATTCCCAAAGCATTGGAAACCTGATTAACAGATACTACTTTTGTTTTTTCACTTAAAAATTCATCTAAATAATCTAACTGCAGAATTCCGTTTTCATCGATTGGGATTACACGAAGTTTCGCACCCGTTCTTTCGCAAAGCAACTGCCACGGAACGATATTCGAATGATGCTCAAGATAAGAGACAATAATCTCGTCATCTTTCTTTAACTTTTGAGTTAAAATATAAGAGATAAGATTTAAACCTTCGGTTGTTCCTTTGGTGAAGATGACTTCAAAATCATGTTTAGCATTGATAAATTTCTGGATTTTTCTTCTTGAAAGCTCCATTTCTTCGGTTGCTAATTGACTTAATGTATGAATTCCACGATGTACATTAGCATTAAGCTCTGTATAATATTGATTCCAAACCTCAAGTACTGAGTTGGGTTTCTGAGACGTTGCTGCATTATCTAAATAAACCAATGGTTTACCGTTCACCTCCTGATTTAATATAGAAAACTGACTTCTGATTTCCTGAATGTCAAACATTATTATAATTTTAATTAAAAGGTTCTTTATTTAGAACGCATCAAATTTACGATTTTTTATCTAAAAGTCTGCCAGATTAATAGAGTGATCGTTTTAATCTAAAAATAAAAAAACCTGCCAAAAAATGACAGGTTAATTTATTTAGAGTAAGAAAATTCTTATTCTGCTGCTGCTTCTTCAGTTGCAGGAGCTTCTCCTTCAGTTGCAACTTCTTCTTCATCGTCATCATCTGCCATAGCACCTCCTTTAGCCGCATTTCTAGACATTTTAACAGCTACAACAACTGCATTGTCTGGATGTACGAAAGAGTAACCTTCAGTTTTGATAGTTCCAACATAAAGCTTGTTACCAATTTTAAGAGAAGTAATGTCTACTACGATCTCATCTGGCAAGTTTGCAGGAATAGCTTTTACTTTCAATTTTCTGAAAGACTGACGTAAAACACCACCAGCTACAACACCTTTAGAACGACCAGTAATTCTTACAGGAACTTCCATAATAACCGGCTTATCGTCAGATAATCTGTAGAAGTCTGCATGAATAATTTTGTCTGTAATTGGGTGGAACTGAATATCTTGAAGAACTGCAGGAATTACCTGTCCGTCAACTTCAATAGATACCGTGTGTGCTTCAGGAGTATATACTAAACCTTTGAACGCTTTCTCTGCAGCAGAGAAGTTCAATGGCTCACCACCTCCGTAAACAACACAAGGAACTAATTCAGCATCACGTAAAGCTTTTGTCGACTTTTTGCCCACGCTTTCTCTTTTTGTACCTTGAATTGTAATTGATTTCATTTATAAAAAATTTAAAAATTTGTTTTGATTTAATTCACAAAAAGCTAATTACCAATTAGATAACGAACTTACTGCTAATCGATTGATGCTCGTGCACCATCTTCATAACATCTGCAAATAATGGGGCGCAAGATAGCACTTTTATTTTAGATGACAAACCATTTTTCACAGGAATTGAGTCAGTTACAATAACTTCCAACAATTGAGAATTCTCAATATTGTCATAAGCCTTTCCTGAAAGTACTCCGTGGGTAGCCATTGCTCTTACAGATTTTGCTCCTTTTTCCATTAAAATATCTGCAGCTTTGCAAAGTGTTCCTGCAGTATCTATCATGTCATCAATAAGGATTACATTTTTACCTTCCACATCCCCGATAAGGAACATTTCTTCTACAACGTTTGCTTTTTTTCTTTCTTTATAAGCAATTACAACATCTGCACCAAGGTGGCCTGCGTAGTTCTTTGCTCTTTTTGCACCTCCCATATCCGGAGAAGCGATGGTAAGATTATCAAGCTTAAGATTTTTGATATAATCTACAAAGATGGTAGAGGCATAAAGATGATCTACAGGAATTTCAAAGAATCCTTGAATTTGATCTGCGTGTAAATCCATCGTCATTACCCTTGTTGCACCTGCAGCAGTTAAAAGATTTGCCACTAACTTAGCACCGATTGGCGCTCTTGGCTTGTCTTTTCTATCTTGTCTTGCAAGCCCAAAGTACGGAAGCACTACGGTAATACTTTTTGCAGAAGCTCTTTTTGCTGCATCAATCATTAGAAGTAATTCTAGAAGATTGTCTGCCGGCGGAAATGTAGATCCGATTAGGAAAACTCTTCCTCCTCTTACAGATTCGTCTAAAACAGGTTCAAATTCTCCGTCGCTGAACTCTTGAAAGTTGATTTTTCCTAATTCTTTCCCATAATACTGGGCAATTTTTTCTGCAAGATCTTTACTCGTTCTTGTAGAAAATAGATAACTTAACTGATCGGCCATTTTTACTTTTTAAAAGATTTTGCAAATTTAAAAAAAAACCACAAGAATCAATCCTGTGGTTTCTATTATTTATTTTTATTCCTGATTAAGGAAATGTAACTCCTGAATATTTATTAGGATCTACCTGTGGTAAAGTCGATCTGTATTTTTTATTAATTGACTTAATAAATTCATTCGCAACCACTGCATATCCTCTTCCAGTAAGGTGAACTCCGTCTAAAGAGAACGTACCTCCGGTAACGAAAGTAGCTGTATATTTCACTCCGTTCCAAGAAATTCCTGATTTAGAATTTAATTCAATCATTTTAGCATTCATGTCCACAAAAGCTAAACCTTTAGAATCTGCTAAAGATCTAATTGTAGTATTGTAAGCAGTTGTAGCTGTTAAAACTTTGGCCGCTTCTGCTTCTGTAAGAACCAATTTATCATCCAAAGGAACGGAAGTACCTCCACCCGCTTGAGGTGTAAGCACAGCACTTGCAGTTAATAAAATATAATCTTTTGCCGTTGTTTGTCTATATTTTGGTAAGCCAGGAACAGTAGACAAATCTTTATCCGAAATCACAGCTCCGTTAGCAACAGCTCCTGCAGTGAATTTAATTAATCTTTTCTGATACTCTGCATCATTAATAGCTCCTAAAGATTTTGCCTGTGCCAAACCTGCATTATAAGTAGCATACGCCGTATTCAACTGAGAAACCTGTGCGTCAGTAAGATTTGCAAGAGGCATTGCGGGAACTCTTGTAAAGAACGGTACGCTCGTTACGTTAGGAATATTAGCAACAACACCTTTTCTTGTAGTTCCTGTAGGGAAAACCGTTTCTACTAAAGCAGTATAAGTGCTGTTAAATCCTACACCAACAGCACCATCAACAGGAGTAATAGGATTAGTTCCGTCTCCACCTGTTGTCGCATATCCTAAAACATCATTATTTCCAATCCATAAAGAAACAAAAGTAGGATTCTGAGCCAATGCATCACCAACAACAGATGCTGTAGTAGAAGAGGCAAATCTAACAAAATAAGGATTTGCAAGCCCTAATGAAAGACCAGCCGGATTACCATAACCCGGAGCTAATAAGTGAGAAACTTTTGCACCAGGAACTCCCATGTTTTGATAAGGCCTACCTGCTACAACATTATCTAAAGCCGCTGCAGGAGCATTAGCAACAGGACTTAATGCACCATTAACCATTTTAAGCTCAAGCTTACCCGGAAAACCTGGCAAATTTGTAAAACCTCCAACATTATTTGGCATCAGTGGTTGCTTAAACTCTCCTCCTCCCGCAAGTTTCATTTGCGCCGCAATCATGCTTGGAAAAGATTCGGCTTGTCCGCCAGAATATAATGTACCATCTCGGTATCCTGAAGTTAAAGAGTTTCCTAAAGAAATAAATTTAGAAAAATCTGCTTCACCTTTCGTTACAACGATGTCTTCTACATCAGTATCAAAATCTGTATTACAACTTACTGTAAAAAGAAGTGCCGAAACAGCTATTGTAGATATTATTATTTTTTTCATAATTTAAAATTAAAAAGCATTATAAGATAAACCTAGACCAAAATAGAATGCTTTAGCCTTTGCCTGACCATAGAAACCTAAGTAATTATTTTTCACATCTCTACTTTGTGGCATTACATAACCACCTGCAACATCAACTCCAAATTTATTAAGTTTGAAACCTAAACCTCCCGTTAACACAAAAGAGTCAAAAGATGGAGTTTCTGGGATGAAATTTTCGTCAGAATAAGGAGATTCATCATAATAAGCACCTAAACGACCATAAATCATATTAGTGAACGCATACTGAGTTCCTAGTCTTACCGTTTTTGAATTTTTAAAATTCTTTGGAGCAACCAATATTGTAGGATCAGTCTGATTTCCAATTGGAGCATTAGCAAAATCTAAAGTCAACCTGCTATATCTTTCCCAACCGTGATAATTGAAATCAGCAGAAATTAGCCATTTTGGTGTCACTTTGTACGTTAAACCAATTGTATATTCTTCTACAAGTGGTAAAGTTGCGGTGAAACTATCCTGTCCGGCTCCGTTCAATCCTAAAAGAGTGTTTACTGTAGTTTGTGCAGGAGCGACGAAAGTAGCCGTCCCTTTTTTAGCTTTCATATCAACTGGTGAACGGTAAGCAATACTCATATCAAATTTTGGATCTGGTCTGAAGTAAAAACCAAAACTATAACCGTGACCACTTGCTTTCTCGTCATTAATATTAACTGTTCCGCCAAATTGCGTCACCGCCTTATCCCAGTTTACCGATCCTCTTGCATAAATATAACTTGCTCCGAACGAAACCCAGTCAGCCATTTTAACAGAAACCATAGGTTGGAAATAAAAACTTTTCAACTCAAGTTTCTGCACCATTTCTCTTCCTTCCCAATCGTAAGGATATTGAATTGTGCTTCCAAAAGGAGTAGAAAAACTGAAACCAATCGATAATTTATCAATTGGCCTATAAGCTATCGCCGCATAAATTGGTGTACCCAACGGGTTATCGGTCTCTGTACTTTGTAAAGTATTTAAATTCTGAAAAGTAACTTTATTACTTGCTCCAAAACCTCCTGCAACAATACTTAGTTTAGAAGGAATAAATGACATACCTGCCGGATTAAAGAATGCAACACTCGCATCTTCAGCATGTGCACTGGTATGTGCCATTGCCAATTGTTTTACCCCTTGCAAAGAAACTCTAAAGCCTCCTGCATAAGATAAAACCCCAGCCAATAAAGCGGTTGATATTAATATTTTTTTCATAGACTATTATTATATAACCCAAATATAAAATTATTTTGTTTAGGTCTGTTAATAAATCTTAAAATTTTAAACAAAGTAATAAAAGAAAACTATGTTTAAAATAATATCTCATGCATAAATTAAAATAACACACTCAATAACATAGCATTAAACAAAAATTGAATACTCAATTATCATCATGTTTAATATTAAACATTTTCAAAAATTAATATTTAGTACATTTGGAATTATATAAAGATAAAAATCAATAAATTTGCAAGATTAAACAAATTATAATATGAGTTGTGGATGTAAAACATCCGGCGATTCTGCACATTCTTGCGGAACAAAATCTGCGAATGGCTGTGAAAGTGTAAATACCTGCGGTAATAGTTATAAATTAAGTGTTTTCGATTGGCTGTCTAACGTACAAAACCCTGCATCAAACAGGTGTGATTTTGTAGAAGTTAGATTTAAAAATGACAGAAAATTATTTTATAAAAATGTAAATAATATTCCTTTACATATAGGTAGCGTTGTAACAGTAGAATCTAGTCCGGGACATGATGTGGGCGTAGTAAGCCTCACTGGTGAATTAGTGAAAATTCAGATGAAGAAAAAAAGATCTTCAGAAGAAAACCCACTTAAAATATATAGACTGGCCAACCAAAAAGACATTGAAGTTTGGCAAGAAGCTAGAAAAAAAGAAGAAAATGTAAAAATAGAAGCCCGAAAAATTTCTCACAGATTAGGTCTTGAAATGAAGATTACTGATGTAGAATATCAAGGCGACTCTTCTAAGGTAACATTCTATTACACCGCTGATAACCGAGTGGATTTCAGAATGTTGATTAAAGAATTTGCGGGAACTTTCCGTACAAAAATCGACATGAAACAAATCGGTTTCCGACAGGAAGCTGCAAAAGTTGGCGGAATAGGATCTTGCGGAAGAGAATTATGTTGCTCAACTTGGTTAACTGACTTTAGATCAGTAAATACCAACGTTGCAAGATATCAGCAACTGAGCATCAATCCTCAAAAACTGGCAGGACAATGTGGTAAGCTTAAATGTTGTCTAAACTATGAATTAGACAGCTACCTTGACGCATTAAGCCACTTTCCTTCTTCTTCAACCATGATTGATACCGAAAAGGGAAGAGCTTTTTGTATAAAAATTGATGTTTTCAAAAAGAAAATGTGGTTTGCTTACGTTGATAGCTCGATGGCATGGTACGATTTCGACGTTGATTTGGTAAAAAAAATGATTTCGCAGAATAAAAGAGGGGAAAAAACGTTACCTCTCGAAGATTTGAAGCAACCTGAAATTTCTATTAAAACAGTAGATCTAATTCAGGAGAACAGTGTAGATCGTTTTGAAAAAAAGAACAGAGGTTTCAACAAAAACAGAAACCAGGGAAGTCAAAATCAGAACAGACCAAACAACAATCAAAATCAAGGACCTAGAAAACCTAGACCCGAGAATAACAACGAAAAGCCACAACAGGACAGAGCGGATAAAGGTGAAAGAATAGAAAGACCCGAACGCCAACAAAGACCTAATCAAAATAATAATCAAAAGCCTCAAAAACCGCAGCAGCAGAAACCAGCGATGGAAAAAACTGAAGCAGTAAATAATGATGTTGATAAAAAACCACAGAATCAACAGCCCAAAAAGAAGTTTAAAAAGAAATTTCCTCCAAAAAAAGATAATAATGCATAAAATTTCAGGACTTTTTCTCCTTGTTTTTTTGGTAAGCTGCAATGCTACCGGAGAAGACGTTATCATGAATAACGTTGATAATAAATGGAATAAGAAGACCGAACAAAAATTTAATCTTGAAATTTCGGATCCGCAAAATCCTAAAAATCTTATATTTGTTGTAAGGAACAACAGTGATTACCCTTACAGTAACATAAGATTCATTGTTAATCTTACCAACCCGAAAACCAAAGCCAAACAAATCGATACGCTGAATTATATTTTGGCAAAACCAAACGGAGAATGGCTTGGAACAGGATTTGGAGAAACGAAAGAAACTTTGTTTCAGTATAAACTGAATTACAAATTCCCGGAAAAAGGCAATTATGAAATTGCTGTTGCTCAGGCAATGAGAAACGACAATCTTCCGGGGATTGAAGACTTAGGTATAAAAGTAGAAACGGCTAAACCGTAATTATACATGGAAGAAAACAAACAAAATACAGGAAACAAGGGAAAGACGTTCCCGCTTCCTCCTAAAAAAGGCACCAAAAATTCTGCTTGGAAAAGGTGGGTAAAATTCATATGGATTGGTCTCGTTGCAGTAATTTTAGGTATTTCAGGACTTTTCTTTGCAGTTTCCCAAGGTTTTCTTGGTGAAATGCCCGATGTAAAAGAACTCGAAAATCCGGATATTTATGTTGCATCCCAAATTTATTCTTCAGACGGGGTTCTTTTAGGCAAATTTGAGAAAGAAAAAACGCAACCTGTAACTTATAAAGACTTACCTCCATACCTGATTTATGCACTTCAGGCAAAAGAAGACGAGCGTTTTAAAGAACATTCGGGTATTGATTTAAAATCAATTTTGAGAGCAGTACGATATGGTGGTGACCGTGGTGGAGGTTCTACAATTACACAACAGCTGGCAAAACTTTTATTTACAAAAGAGCCTTCAAAAAATCCTGTAAAAAGAGCTATTCAGAAGCTTAAAGAATGGGTGGTTGCTGTAAGTTTAGAAAAAAGATATACCAAAGAGGAAATCATTACTTTATATTTCAACAAGTTTGATTTCACCTACAATGCAAACGGTATTGAGATGGCGTCTAAAATTTATTTTAATAAATCTACGTCACAACTTACACTTCCTGAGGCAGCAGTATTTGTATCAATGCTTGAAGCTCCGATTGCAAATAATCCTTTAAGAAACCCTGACCGGGCAAAAAGGAGAAGAGATGTTGTATTATCTCAGATGCTTGAAACAGGCTATATCGATCAGGCAACTTATGATAAAGCAGAATCGACTCCGATAACGACAGATTACCATCCGATAAAAAATATCACAGATGATTATTCTGCGTATTATAAATTTTATCTAAAGAAAGAAATTGACAAATACCTTGTTGATTACGAAAAAGAAACCGGTAAAAAATTAAACCTATTTAAAGACGGTTTAAAAATATACGTTACTCTTGACTCCAAAATGCAGAAGTATGCTGAAGAATCTATTAAAGAACATTTAACAGATCTTCAAAAAAGATTTGATGCAGAACAGAGAGGCAGAAAAAACAGACCTTTCTACTATCTTAACGATCAACAAGCAAATAAAGTAATGATGCAGGCGGTAAAAAGAACCGGTCGTTACAAACAATTGAGCAGAGCCGGAGTTCCTGAAGATTCAATTTTAATGGAGTTCCGTAAACCTATAAAAATGTCACGATTTACTTGGGCAGGTGAAGAAGAAGTTGAAATGAGTCCGTGGGATTCTATAAGATGGCACAAACAAATTGCACAGGCAGGTTTAATGTCTATGGTTCCCGGAACAGGTGAGATTAAAGCTTGGGTTGGAGGAATCGATTGGCAGCATTTCCAATATGACCACATCAAACAAGGAAAAAGACAGGTAGGATCTACTTTCAAACCTTTTGTTTATGCAACTGCTATTATGAAATTAGGTTTAACACCATGTTCGACTATTTCCAACGCTACTTTTACTAAAGGGAGCTATCGAGTACCGGGAAGAGGCGGAATGTTAACCTTGAAAGACGCTTTAGCTCACTCTCAAAACCCTGTTGCATTAAGACTTGCTGAAATGACAGGAACGCAAAGTGTAATTCAGACCGCAAGAGATTTAGGAGTAACCGAAGAAATCTCTACAAGTTTACCAATGGCTTTAGGAGCTTCTGATATTACAATCTATGAAATGTTGGGAGCTTACAGCACATTTGCCAATTACGGTAATTACAACAAGCCGGAAATGATCTGGAGAATTGAAGATGTAAACGGAAGAGTTATAAAAGAAGTAATCTCAGAGCCAAAAGAAGTAATGAATCCTAATTACGCATACACCATGATTGAACTAATGAAAGGTGTTGCTCAATACGGTACCGCTTCAGGAGAATTGGGAAGACGAGGAGTACCTAAAAACATTGAAATTGCTGCAAAAACAGGAACAACTCAGAATAATTCGGATGGTTGGTTTATGGGAATCACTCCAAAACTGGCAACAGGAGCTTGGGTTGGCTGGGAAGACAGAGCAACCCACTTCTTTGGAACAGGAGAAGGTCAGGGAGCAAAAATGGCATTACCAATCTGGGCAATATTTATGAAAAAAGTATGGGCAGATAAAAGCTTAAAAATATCACCTGACGATAAATTTGTAAAACCCCTTGACTGGAAAGATGGATGCTCAAACCTTCAAGGTCTTAGCGGCGGATACGGTGACGATGGAGGATTACAAACCATTGACGACCTAAAAAATCCACGCCCTGCAGACACAGGACCGAAAAATAACTCCGGTAAAAAAGAAGAAAATGTAAATGAACATCTGAATACCAATGAAGATATCGATTTTAACAAATAAATTTCTTTATAACAATTATAAGACCTTTCAATTACTGAAAGGTCTTTTTTATTTCTTTCTTTTAATATCTTTGAACTATGAATATCGATAAGATTACCCAGCCTTTTACAGAGATTTTCCCAGGAGATTTTTCGGGAAATACCATTCAGAGAAACACACCTAAAGTTCTTTTTTCAACTATTGATCCGGTTGGTTTTGAAAATCCTGAATTGATTATTTTTAATGAGAAACTTTCAGAAGAAATAGGCTTGGGGAAATTTAATGAAGATGACCTTAATTTTTTAGCGGCAACGAATTTACCCGAAAATCTAAAAACTTATGCTACCGCTTATGCAGGGCATCAATTTGGAAACTGGGCAGGTCAATTAGGAGACGGCCGTGCAATTCTTGCTGGAGAAATCACTAATGAAGCAGGAAAAAAAAACGAAATTCAATGGAAAGGAGCTGGAGCAACCCCCTATTCTCGTCATGCCGATGGAAGAGCCGTTTTGAGATCTTCTGTTCGCGAATATCTAATGAGCGAAACAATGCATCATTTAGGAATCCCAACAACCCGGGCTTTAAGTTTATGTTTTACAGGTGAAGAGGTTGTACGAGACATGATGTACAACGGGAACCCTCAGAAAGAAAAGGGCGCTATCGTTGTAAGAACAGCAGAAAGCTTTCTCCGCTTTGGTCATTTTGAACTGATGTCTGCTCAGAAAGAAATAAAAACACTTACTGAATTGACAGATTTTACGATTAAAAATTATTTTAAAAATATAGCTTCTCAAGGCGAACAGAAATACAAAGACTTTTTCAGTGAAGTCTGCACAAAAACAGCAGATTTAATGGTCGAATGGTTTAGGGTCGGCTTTGTACATGGCGTAATGAATACAGACAACATGTCGATTTTAGGTTTAACAATCGATTATGGACCTTATTCGATGATGGATGAATATGATTTAAACTTCACACCCAACATGACTGATTTACCCGGAAGAAGATATGCTTTTGGAAAACAGGGACAAATTTCACAATGGAATCTTTGGCAGCTTGCGAATGCGCTTTTCCCTTTGATAAAAGATGAAAAGTTTTTAGAAGAAACATTAAATTCTTACGGAAATTATTTTTGGGAAGCCCACGATAAAATGCTCTGCCGAAAATTTGGCTTTGATGAATTCAGAAAAGAGGATGAGGAGTTTTTTATTAACTGGCAAGGTTTGATGCAAGAACTTCAATTCGATTATACTTTATTTTTTAATCTTTTAGAAAAACTTGAAAGCATTTCAGATATCAAAACAGTTTTTCAGAAAATATCTTACGGTTTTTTAGATGATGTTAAAATAAAAAAGCTTGAAGATTTTATACAAACTTATTCTTTCCGTTTAAAAAACAACACTATTTCAAAAGAAGAGTCTTTAGATTTAATGAAAAAAGCAAATCCGAAATTTCTCCTTAGAAATTATCTTCTTTTTGAATGCATTGAAGAAATCAATAATGGTAAAACCGAAATATTACAAAAATTAACAAAGGCTTTAGAAAATCCATATGAAGAAAGTTTTCCCGAATTTTCAGTAAAAAGGCCTGCGAATTATGATGACATTTCCGGATGTTCAATGTTATCTTGTAGTTCATAAATATAATTTTAAACTCACCTTTTTGGGTGAGTTTTTTATTTTACTTTTGCAAAAACTAAAATTAGTGTCATTCAAATCAAAATTTTTAAACTTTTTCAAAATTATTTTTCCTTCTTCGTTTGTGGAATTAGGATTATTTATATTCTTTCTTGTTCTTTACGGCACATTCGGAACCTATTTAGCGCAACATTACCGTATTATTTTTGATGCAAGAATTCCTTGGGACGGTTATTTCAGTTTCGACAACAAGGCCATCGTAATGAGCGGCGGAAGCTTCGAACGACATCCTTTATCTTATTATTTTTTCAATTGGATTCGGCAGCTTGCTTTTTATATTTCTGATGGAAAAACAGGAAGTAATTTCAGATTAACATTGGCATGGTTGAGCAATATCACCATCAGTTTAAGCCTGATTCAGATTTATAAATATTTAAAAAACATCATCTCTCTTCCCATAGGATTAAATCTATTGATTGTTGCTTTTTTCAGTATTTTTTCAACTAATATCCTATTATCATTCACACCGGAAACCTATACTTATACACTCCTTTTATTGGTATTATTCAACTATTACACTGCAATAAAGTTTAAAAAAGATAAAAAAATTGCTGGCTCAGCTTTAGTTTTAGCAGGGGTTACGATTGGAGGATTAACCGTGACAAATATTGTAAAAGTTTTCATTCCAATTGCATTTGAAAAAGGTCTTTTTAAAAGCTGGAAAAAATTCGGGAATGCAGCTTTCAGAGTTTTACTTACATGTGCAGCTTTTATCTTGCTCTACCTTTACCGAATAGATTTTAAATACAAAAATATATTGTCAAAATCTGGAGAGCAGTACGAGAAATTTTCTAATGTAAAATCTACTCCGACTTGGGATATGATTTACTCGTATTTTTTTGGTGGAAGCATCCTTTTTCCAAGCTTTTTTATTCGTGAAAAACATAACATGAAAGGTTTTTACTACAAAGCTCTTTTCATGGATGTTTACACCTCAATCGTTCCTTATTTGTTTGTAGGATTACTTTTAGGGCTTATTTTATGGAGCTATTTTAGAAATTTCAAGAATAAATTGGTGCAAATCATCATACTTTCTTTACTGGTCGATATTTTGATTCATTGCGTTTTCAGATTTGGACTTCATACTTCATACATTTACGGAGGGCACTTTGTTTTTGTATTTCCGATTATGTTGGGATGGTTATTTTTTTCTTACAGAAAGTCACCAAAAATGATGTCATTCTTCACATCAATCATTGGAATAATGCTGGTGTATTTACTCTTTAACAACTACATGAGAATGTGGGAGTTTTATGATTTTGTCAATCAATTTTACAGATAAAAAAAGCTGAGAAAAATTTCTCAGCTTTTTAATTTTTATTTAATTAAATCTTTATTTTGCTTCTGCACAGAAAACTCTGTACTGAATTGGTGTTGCGGATTTAAAGTATTCTTTTATTCTAGCCAAATCACTCGCAGCGCTCTGTTTCGTAAAATAACTTCCTGCCAAAATTTTATAATTCGGTCTTAAAGAAGCATCTGTTTCAACTTTTAGATTTGGAAATCTTTTTCTGAAATAAGCTTTAATTTCGTTGGCTTCTTCATTACTTTTCACAGTTGTAATCTGAATTTTGAATCCTAATATTCTAGGATTTTTTCTGCATATTTCTGCATTTGTCAATTCGCGGCTGGGAACAAATATTTTCGTAGGTTTTGCAGGAGCATCATCATCAATCCCGGAAGAAACTCTTGTTGCCACCGTCTTTGCACAACGATCTTCAGCCGCGGATAAAGCTTCACTTACACGAGAATCCATAGTAATAGTCAGTTCAGTCCCAGACAGCGTATCTTTCTTTACAACCTGCTGTGCTTCAAGAGTATAAAAACCCATTAAAGAGAGTAGCGAAAATATTTTGATGAAATTTTTCATTTAAACTTATTTCCGCAAAGTTATAATAATTTAAAAAATACAGCAAACACAGTTATTTAGAATAGTTACAAATTA